>Ga0207639_10000127_pt1 | contig 56027 bp, 38 predicted proteins | sample KBSCornC32_FD_184299 | JGI IMG/M metagenome (GOLD analysis project Ga0207639, IMG submission 184299) | Corn rhizosphere microbial communities from Kellogg Biological Station, Michigan, USA - KBS Corn C3-2 (SPAdes) (version 2) | ecosystem: Host-associated > Plants > Roots > Rhizosphere > Soil ... | reverse complement strand
GCGCGCACACAACGCGCTCCGGTTCGCACGCTCGTGCTGCGCTAAACTCACAAATTCTTGGCGAAGGTTCATGGCGGTCGGCGTCTTCCAGGGCATGGCCAAAACTGTCAGCCATGTGTCCGAACACCTGTCAGCCATGTGTCCGGTCTATACAGCGGCGCGCCATCCCTACCTTTCCGGCTCGCTCGGCTCGCGTACCAAGAGGGGGCGCGCCCCGCAATTCGATGGCCTAACGCCTTGATTCGCTTTTCAGACCCGCCGCGGAGCGTCAGGCACCGAGAGCGCGCTGCAAAATCCAGCGCATCCGGAACGGGACACCGGAACGACGGTACCCCGCATTGAGTGTTCAGCGTTGCATGTTGGGGTGTTCCGTCACCGCACCAACGTCGGCTCCAGCCAAAGCGCCCAGTCCGATCGATTCCCGTCTCCCGCATCCGACACCTTGAGTTCCAGCTGGCGCGCGTCCTTCACGGATACATCGAACGGCGCCGTTTCGCCCTCTTTCAATCGAGGGCTATGCCACAGCTCGCGCCCATCCGCCACCACACTCAGCACCACCGAACCATCATGCCCCTCAGCCACCGCCGCCGTGCCGGTCACCCGCCCCCATTTGCCATCCAGCGCCCAGGCATGCCGCGCCGGCGCATGGGCAAAGATCCCTTTGGCGAAGAGTTGCCCGCCCGCGAGCAGTAGCGCCTCCTCACCCGGCACCCGGTTATACAACGGCTGCCCATAGCCCACCGACACCTCGCCCACCGCTGCATCCGAGAGCAGGCACTTCTCGCCCTCCGCGCTCGCCGGCGCTGGCCCGGGCTTGGCATCCAGCGTGGCCACCAGTGACCGCGCCGCTGCCCGCAGCCGCTCCGGCGCCTGCCCTTGCTCCACCGCCTGCAGTTCCTTGGCGGCATCGTCCTTCCGCCGCGCATTCACCGCCTCGATGAGCGGCCGCAATTGCTGCAGAGCCAGCGCCGCCGTGAGATCCACCGTGCCGTCGCTCTGCACGAAATAAGAATACTGCGGCTCATTCCCAAACGACGCGAAAGACGTCATCGCCCCATTCGCCTGCGCCATCATCACGTGCAGCACCGCGCCCTTCCCCGACTTGAGCGCGCGGCAGTCCAGCGTGAAGCGCCCGTCGCGATCCGGCACGGCCGTCGCCGTGGTAGCGTCGTAGTTCGACCCACCCGCCGGGTCTGTGTAACCGATCACCGCATAGACCGGTGGGTCCGCCATCACGCGCCCGGAAAAGGTGAATTGCTTTCCGTGCGCCTCGAACTTCGCGTCCGTGAGCTTGGCATTGGCTTTGATGTCGAAGCCCTTCACTGAGCCGCAAAAGATCGGATGGGACGCCAGCCGTAGCGATTCGCCCAGCGTGAGAAACGTTCCCTTTCCTTCGCCGCGTAACTGCTCCCCAAACGTGCGGTTGCCCGAGCCCATCAGCGCCGTGCCCCACAGCGCCGCCTGATCGGGCCGCTCCCGATTGTGCGGCAGCCCCAGGGCATGGCCCAGCTCGTGGATCACGCCGCCAATGAAGATGGAATTGTAGCGCCCCGGCGAGATGCGCCCATACTGGCCATCCTGCAGCAGCGGCTCGCGCTCCTTGAGCAACGCGAGGTCGAGCAGCGGCGAATCCACCTGCCACGCCGTGCCGTTGCGGTTCGTGCCGCTCGCATAATACGGGCTGTTTTGCGACATCGTCCGCTTCTCCGGGTCCCAGTTCGACATGTTGCAGAAGATCACGATCGTCTCTTTGTCCGGGTCCAACCCGGCGGCCTTCAGCACTGGCAAACACTCGCGGCGGATCTTGTCCCCGCTCTTCCCTTCGTAGTTCGCGTACGGCTCCGCACCGTGCACCACGTGGATTTTGCACAACCCGTCCGCCTCTTTCACGAGCCGGATGGTCCGCGGGCCAAAGCCATTTCGCTCCATCTCCCGCGCGTAAAAGGCGCGCACTTCGTCAAAGATCGCCGAAAGGCGCTCGCGATAGCGCGGCGCGGGCTCGCGATCCTTCGGTGTCCAGTAGACCAAATGCACCGCGCGCTCCGCCCGCTCCGGCTGCACCTTCTGCCAGCCCTCCAAAATGGCCAGCGCCGCCGGCGTTTGCGTAGTGATTTCCTCAGGCGGCGTGGCGGCGTGCACCACGGCCAGGGACATGAGAGGAAGGGACGAAGCGAGGAGCAGGCCCCGCCAGCGGACCACGACAGAAGGTACGGACATACGGATTTTTCGTTGTAGGTGAGCAACGGCTGACGGGCACGCGCGTCTGCCTCCTACTACCACGCACCTGCGCGGACCAAAGAAGAATTCGCCGCTACTTCTTCTCCGATGCCGACCTTGTTTCACGTTGTCGGCGCGGGTTCTGCCGCGAGCGTCACCAAACCATTCGAAATTTTTCCCTTGCCACAGTGTATTTAGTGTACTACTACACATAATACACATGGGGCTTTTCCCGATCCAGTTTCAGGCCGGCGTACCGGTGTATGAGCAGGTGCTGTATGCGGCGCGCAAGGCCATCATCTCCGGCGAACTTGCCCCGGGAGATATCCTGCCCTCCGTGCGGGCGCTGAGCGCGGAGTACCACATTAACCCGAACACGGTGCAGAAGGCCCTGATGGCGCTGAAGAATGAAGGCCTCATCGAGAGCGTGCCCGGCGTGGGCAACCGCGTCATCGCCGCCCCCAAGGCCACCGCGCAGCAAAAGGATCAGCTGCTCGAAGGCCAGCTTGAGGCGCTCACTCTGCGCGCGAAGCAACTCGGACTTTCCCTCGCCCAAGTCACCGACGCCCTGCGCGACCACTGGAAAAAACTATGAATGACACCCTCGCCCTTCAGACCAAGGCGCTCGCCAAGCGGTACGGCGGCACGCAAGCCCTGGAGCCACTCGACCTCGACCTCCCCCGCGGCTCCGCCCTCGCCCTGGTCGGTCGCAATGGCGCCGGTAAAAGCACGCTGATCCGCCTGCTCATGGGCTTTTTCGGCCCCAGCAGCGGCGAGGCTTACATTTTCGGCAAACCGGTCCGTTCCCTGGGCGAACGCGAGCGCGCCCAGATCGCCTACATCGCCGATGGGCAGGACCTGCCGGGCAGCATGACCGTCGCCCAGTATCTCGCCTACTTGCGCCCTTTCTATCCCACGTGGGACGAGACGTTCTGCCAAAAGCTGCTGAAACTTTTTGATCTGCCGCTGCATCGCAAACTGCGCCACCTCTCGCGCGGCCAGCGCGTGAAGGCCTCCTTTGCCGGCGCACTCTCTTTCCATCCACGCCTGCTGTTGCTCGACGAGCCCTTCGGCGGACTCGACCCGGCGGTGCGCGACGAGGTGCTGGACGCGCTTTTCGATCTCATGACGCGCGAAGAATGGACACTCCTCGTCTCTTCCCACGAAATCGACGAGGTCGAGCGCCTCGCGGATCTAGTAGTGATTCTCGACGGCGGAAAGGTGGCTCTGCGCGAGGACAAGGACACGTTGCTCAGCCGCTCGCGCTGCGTGAGCCTGCATACATCCAATTCGCTGGCTCCGTCAGTGGTCCCGGCCCACTGGTGGAATGCGCGCGCCAGCGAGGGGCGGGTGACGTTTGTGGATAGCGCGCACAGCGCCGCCACGTTCTCCGCGGATGTCGCCCGGCTCTTCCCGGATGCGAAGCACGTCACCATCGAACCCGCGCCGCTCAAAGCCATCACCCGCGCCCTCCTCCGCCACAACGACTAATCCCTCTCCGTCTATGAACCTCACGTTCCACATCATCCGCAAAGATCTGCGCGCGCTTCGCTGGGGACTCCTGCTCTGGGTGGCGGCCTGCCTCACGCACCTCGGGCTGCGCCTCACTCAGCTCTCGCGCGGCGATTTCGCCTCCATGGCTCCCTTCTGGCTGCGGCTCGAAAAGAGCACCCGGTGGGACTACCTGCTCGTCTGCGTCCTCCCGCTGCTGCTCATCCCGCCGTTGTTCCATCTCGATTCCTTGCGCGGGCGGCTGGCCTTTTGGAAAACGCTGCCGATCGGCCGCTGGCGGATGCTGACGGCAAAACTTGCCACCCTGCTCACCTTCTTCGTTGTCCTGCCGCTGCTGTGCGAGCTGGTCTACGTTTGGCGGGCCCAGCTCGGCAGCGTCCTGCCACACGCCCTGGAGGGATGGGCTGCGCGCTTTCTGCCGGGCGTGGCGGCGGTCACCCTTGGCTGCTTCCTCGCGCGCTCGCTGGTCACCGGTATCCCGGGCGTGGCCCTCGCGCTCTGGGCGGCGGTCGGTCTGCTTTATTGGCCCTTCGGCGGTCCGGTGCATAAGGCGGCCGTCCGCGCCGCGGCCAAGCCGGCGCCGGAAGGCGTCAAAGCCAGCGTCGACGCGGCACATTTCAGGTTTAAGCGAACCTTCCGCGGCGTGCCCCCAGAACCCAACCAGCCCCAGCAGACCGAAGAGCGGCTGGCCATCGAGATGCCCATCACCGTCCGCGATCTACCATTCGGCATCCTGGTGGACTCGTTTTCCCTCCAATTCTCCAACCTCATGGTCAATGGACGCAATCTCGCCATCACTCCCGAAGCCAGACGCAACAATACGCACTACGCGGGCGTGACCGGCCTGCCGGCGCAGGAGGCCCGCGACCAAATGGAAAACAGCTTTACCTGGGAAAACCCTCAGGTCTGGACGGTGTCGACGGACTATTTTAAAGTCGCCACCAAGGACCTTCCACAAACCGGCGTGCCGGTGGAGGGAAAGGTGCGCGTGGCGCTGGTCCAGCGCATCCCCGTGGCCAGGCTCCCACTCGCGGATGGCGCCGCGTGGCAGGCCGGACTGCATCGGCTCACGCTTTCGGAGTTGAGCCCGCCCGATGCGATGAAGGTCCGGGGCACCGCCACCCTCTCCACCGTGCTGGCGGATCCGCGCGGCAAAACCGGCGGCCTGGACCTTTCTCAATCCTATTATCTCTGGGCCGAGCATCTCACGCTCCCGTACCGGACTCCCTTGCAGCATCTTCCCGTGGAAGCGTGGCAAAACCCCACGCCCTGGTTCTCCAAGCCCCCCGCCATCACCCGGGCCAAACGCAAGCTCGAGTCGGGCTGGGATCGCGGCACCGTGGACGTGACGCGCAGCCGGAAGCGCATGGTTTTGCGGTGGGAATTCACCCCGACGGACCTGCTCGGCAGGCAAACGACGCCGATCGCTGTCGCCCGCTTTGCGGAAGAGCAGGCGCAAGCCCGCAACTGGCGCGTGTCGCTGGTACGCTATGAACCGGCCGGCATCATCGAGATTCCGTTTAAGACGGTGATGGCGCGTCCGGCCCCGCCGGAGGATGAGCCGGACGAAACCACGCTGCCGGCGCCGAAATCCGCCAAACCGCTGGAAGCAGCACTGGCGGAGATCCGGCTTCCCGCCCACCCCACGCACGAGGAAGCACGGGCTGCTTTCGCCAAAATCCTGGCGGCCGCCCGGAGCGTGTTGGGAACACACGAACGCAACGAAGAGAAAATCCGGAGCAACGAGGAAGAACTTCGCCGCCATGAGGACGCGCTGCTGCAAAAGCTGGCCTCCCTCGGCCCGGAAAATATCGATGTGCTGCTGGCCGCGGCCACCGACGAGCTGCGCCGAGCGGATAACCGGCGGACGGCTGAGGCGGTGAGATACGGGGGCTGGCGGTTCCACGAAGCGAAGGTAAGCTATTTTTGGGGCTGCGTCTTGCGGGTGGCTGGGGATCTGGCCCGACCGGAGGACAAGGCCGTCTTTCTCAAATACCACTCCCCGCTGGTGGATCTTCTCTCCACGCTTGAGACCATGGGCTGGCGCGACGAAGCCCTGCCCGCCATGCGCGCCACCGCGAAGAACACTCCCGTCCCACACTCGTGGCAGGACGCTTTTGCCCACCAGCCGGGCGACGCCGCACTCTATGCCCAGATCCGCCAGTGCGCCCTGTCGCCGGACCGCATCGCGCAGCTCATCCAGCGCCGGGTCCTGCCCGCGCACGAGGCGGCCTCGTACGCATGGGAAAAAACGGTGGCCAGCATCCCCAATCCCTCGCTCATTATGCCCATTTTTCAACTCGCGATGGGATACGGCGTCGCAATTATCCCCCGCGATTTGCAGCGCATCCTGCGGCTGACGGATCAGCAGATGTACTGGCGCTACGGCACTACGCGCGCCGTCCAGGCGGGCTACACCCAAATCTTCTCTCTGCGCAGTGACTGCCCGCCGACCGTAGCGGCTGCCACCGCGTGGCTGGAGCAAAATGCCACGCAGCTTGCTTTCAACCAAACGACCGGTCGCTACGAATTGCCCGGGGCCGCCACCGCCGTGCCCGATATCTCGGCATGGGGAAAGTTCCGCGACCCGATGTTTAACGGCAAACTCGCTTTGGCCGACGGGGCCATCACGCTCACCACCACCGCGGCGCACTACGGCATCCCGTCATGGGCCACCCCGAAATTGGAGCGTGAATTCGAAGGCGATTTTACCTGCGAGGTGGAGGTTTCCCCCACCTTCAATCTGGCTCCAAGCTGGGACGGAGACGAGGTTCCGCATCAATCCGCCGGCCTCCTCGCTGAGATCGACGGCAACCGCTTCCTGCGCTGGGAGCATGGGCTCTTCAAGAATGTCGATGGGTATCAGCTTCGGGAGGAGATCGCCCGCAACGGGAGCAGTTCGGTTGCCCAGCGCCGCGTCGATGCCTGGGACCCGCTCCGACCCACCACCCTTCGCCTCAGCCGCCATGGCATCGTGGTGATGACCGCCTGGAGACAGGGCCAGGACGAATGGCAGGAAACGGACCGGGAGGAATTGCCGACGTGGACCGGAAAGATGCGCGTCTCCTGCTTCGTGATGAACAACACGATCCGCCCCTTCGGCGCACGCTTCTCGAATCTGCACGCCGTGCCGCAATCCGCCCCACCGCTTGTGGCGATTCCACATCCCAAGCTGCCCGAGGGCGTGGCTCCGACTCTGAGTGGCACGGACTTCGGCACGTGGGGCAAATTCGAAAGTCCCGTCAATCCCGCCGCGGCCAAACTGGAAGGCCACACGCTCTCCATCACCGTCGCCCCGGAGGGCGGGGATTTTTATCTCCCTCATCGCGTGGATGCCCCGCGCGTCCTCACCGAGGTGGAAGGTGACTTCACGCTGGAGGCCACCATCGCGCCCACGGGCAAAAAGGAGTGGCATGGCGCCGATCTTCTGCTCCTGGCCAATTCGGAGAATTTTGTCCGCGTCGGCCTTGGGATCGGTTCCGGCGACAAACCACGGATCACCCGCGAGCGCGCCGACGGCGGGCGCTCCGTTGCCACCCCCGGCCTCCCGGGCACTCTCGATTTCACCAAGCCCGTCCACTTCCGCCTGCAGCGCCAGGGCCGCCTGCTCACCACCGACTACCAGCAGGAGGGCGGCGAGTGGATCACTTCCTACCCCCTGAACATCCAAAACTGGCCCAAGAAGCTCCAAGCCGGCGTGGTGGCCATCAACACCAGCAAGGAGCCCTTCACCGCCATCTTTAGCGACTTTCTGCTGACGAAGACGATCGAGCCCAAGCCATAGTCCCCCAAGGGCTCGCTGGAGTTTCCCTCGCCTAAAATACGGAGTCTCCACTCCGGCCCACGGAATAGCGGCAGCTTTCTCACGGTGCACTGCACGATGCACCACTGTTGCCCTGAACCATTTCCATTTTCGTTCCGCGCCCGTCCCTCGTCGGCGCACGGCCTTGAATGCGGGGAGGTGGCGGTATGACGGTGGATTTTCCCCAGGCGCTCACTGCGGAATTGCCGGAATTCGCGGCGCTCATTGCCCAGCGGACAGGCCTTTGCATCCCGGAGCGCGATTGGCCGCGCCTGGGCCGGCTCCTCAGCCAGCGCGGGGGCACGCCCGGCAATCGCAATGCAAACGAGTATTTTCAAAAGCTCGCCGGCCAGACCGGCACCGCCTGCGAACTCTGGCGCGAACTGGCGCGCGAGCTGACGGTCGGCGAAAGCTACTTCTTCCGCGACCACGGCCAGATGGCCCTGCTGCGGGACCACCTCCTGCCCGAATTGATTAACAGGAATTCCGCGAGCCGGTCTCTGCGCATCTGGAGCGCCGGTTGTTCCACCGGCGAAGAACCACTCACGCTGGCGATGCTGCTGGATGAACTCCTGCCGCAACGCGCGAACTGGAATGTGACCATCCTGGGCACCGATCTGAATCCCGCCGCAGTCGCCAAGGCGAAGACCGGGATCTTCGGCAGCTGGTCCTTCCGCGGAGTATCACCCGAAATTCGCGCCCGCTATTTCCGCGCCTGTGGCAACGACTGGGCGGTGGATCCGCGGCTGCTTAGCCAGCTGACGCTCCGTGAAGGCAACCTTCTGGCCGATCTCTTCCCACAAGCTGCCGAGGGCCTCTTCGACCTCATCCTGTGCCGAAACGTGTTCATCTATTTCGACACCGGAGCCATCACGACGATCCTGAAAAAGTTCCGCGGGTCCCTACGCGAAAACGGCTATCTTATGACCGGCCATTCGGAGACGCACGGCATCCAAGTCAATGGCTTGCAGCGGCACCATCTTCCCGGATCCCTGGTCTACCAACGCGCCGCCAAACGCGCCCCCGAAGTCGCGCCTGCTCCCGCCAAGCCGGCGGCACCGCTCCTCCCGCCCATGCCCTCGCGTCCGACGCTCCCACTTTCCACATCGCCGCGACCGGCCGCTACTCTGGCTGCGCCCGTCGCACCGAGCGCGAGTGACTTGCTCCGGTCCGCGCAGACCTGCGCCAACCTCGGCCGCTACGAGGAAGCGGTGGCGCTTTGCCGCCGCGCGAACGAAGCAGACCCGCTTCTCGCCTCGGCGCATTTCCTCGCGGCCCAACTCGCCGAGCAGCGTGGTGAGTTGGAGGAAGCCAGTTTGCGGTTCAAGCGCGTGATCTACCTCGCGCCGGATTTTGCGCCGGCCTACATCGAGCTCGGCAGCCTTTACGCCGCGCAAGGCGATGCCGCCCGCGCCGCGCGCATGCGGGCCACGGCCGGAGCGTTGCTTCAAAAGCTTCCACCCCAAACCATCATTGAAACCTTCGCCCCGCTCACCGCGGGCGAACTCATCCAGCATCTGCACGAAATGTCTGGCACCCTGGAGGCCCGGTCATGAGCCAGGCGGCCTCCATTCAGCCCCATCTGCTTTTCCGCCTCGACGAGTCATGGTTCATCGTCGATGCGCTGGCGGTGCGCGAGATTCTCGCGCTGCCGGAATTAACCGCCGTGGCGGAGGCTCCGTCCTACATTTCCGGCGTCCTGAATCTTCGAGGGCGTGTCCTGCCGGTGCTGGATTTGCGCCGCCGCCTCAGCGACAGCGCGCGTCCTCGCCGGGTCGAGGACGCCGTTATCGTGCTGGAAAGAAAAGGCGCTCTGCTCGGCATGATCGTGAGCGAGATCGCGGACGTGTGCGCGCTGGCGGCGAGCCAGATCAGCCCGGCACCGGAATACGGTTCAGCGCCAACTGGGTCCGCGCGTCTTATTTCCGGCATGGCGCAAGTGGTGCGAGGCCTGGCGATGCAACTGGATTTGGAAAACCTTTTCCAACTTCCGCCCATCGTCGCCACGCAGCACGTGGCCGAACCTGCGGCGGCCACTGCCGAACCGGCCACTGAAATTTTTCGCGAGCGCGCGCGCAGCTACGCCCAGGCTTGCGCAACCGAAGAGCACCACGGATTGGCTCCCGTCGCCATCGTCGGCTTGGATGGCGAGTTCTTCGCCCTGGATCTCGGCGTGGTTCGCGAATTCGCCGACTTGCGCGATCCGGTCCCGGTGCCCTGTTGCCCGCCGCACATCCTCGGCCAAATGAATTTGCGAGGCGATCTGCTTACCGTGATCGATCTGCGCGCGGCTCTCGGGCTGCCGGCCACCAGCGCCACCGAGTTCCGCAAAGTGGTGATTGTGCAATGGGAAGCCGGGGTCGCCGGGATCGCCGTCCACGAACTGTGCGACGTCCTCTATTTCCGCCCAGCCGACATCATGCCCGTCGCAGCGCATCCCGGCAGCGACGATCACCGCAAAGGCGCCGCCGCTTATCGGAACCGGATGGTGTGCCTCCTCGACCTGCCCAAGCTCCTGAACCGCGCCGACCTCATCGTAAACGAAGAAATTTAATCCTCCCGCCAACACCACACCATGAAATCAAAGCTTAAACTCGGCCCCGTTATCCAGCGCTGCTTCCTCGGCATCATTTTCCTCATCGTGGTCAATGCGGTGCTCGCGCTGTGGGCTCTCAATTCCTTGAAGACGAGCGCCGCGCTCGTCGTTCATACCCACACGGTCCGGCTCGATATGGAGCAACTGGAAGGCGCCTGCAGCGAGGCGCAATACGGCGTTAGCGGCTATGTCCTCACGGGCAAGGACACCTTTCTGGAGGCCTACCTGCGGGGACAGGACACGGCGAAGGACGAACTGGCCGGACTGAAAAACCTGCTGCAGGGCAATGCCGTTCAATTGCAGCGGCTGAAAGAAATGGAGGAGGCCATTCACAGCGAGATGGAATTCTCTGCCATGGTGGTGGCCGACAAGAAAGCCGGCAACGAACAGGCGGCGACGGATCGCATCAAGACCGGCACCGATCACAAAACCTCCGACCAAATTCGCCTCAAGGCCGATGAGATGGAAAAGGCCGAGGAAGACGCCCTCGCGACGCGCCAGGATGCAGCCGATACCGCGCAGGGCATTTTCAAGACGGGCCTCATGATCTCCGGTGGCATCGCCATCCTCGTCAGCCTCGGAGCGCTGTTCTACGTCCTGCGCCGCGTGGTCCCGCCGATCAATGAAATCACCAACACGATGGCCAGCGCCTCCGCGGAGATTGCCGCCACCGTGGAGCAGCACGAGAAAACCACCATCCAGCAGGCCTCGTCCGTCAATGAAACCACGGCCACGGTTGATGAACTGGATGCCTCTTTCCGCCAGGCCGCCGCATCTGCCCAGACCGCCAGCGACCAGGCGCGCACGACCGTGGAGCTTTCGGAGACTGGGAATCGCACCGCCCAAAAGGTGATCGATGGCATGACCGATCTGAAGGACAAGGTCGGCGCCATTGCCGGGCAGATCCTCAAGCTCAGCGAGCAGACCAGCCAGATCGGCAGCATCACGGATCTGGTGGGCGATCTCGCCAGCCAGACCAACATGCTCGCGCTCAATGCAGCCGTGGAAGCAGCGCGCGCCGGCGAGCATGGCAAAGGCTTCGCCGTGGTCTCCGCCGAGATCCGCAAGCTCGCGGATCAAAGCCGCAAGGCTGCCGAGCGCATCAACACGCTCGTGGCCGATGTGCAGAAGGCGACCAACGCCACCGTGATGGTCGCCGAGGAAGGCACCAAGACCGTCGCCGGCAACACGCTCCTCGTCCAGGCCTCCGCGGAATCCTTCACGGCCATCGCTACCGCCAACGTCGCGGCGGCCGAGATCGCCATGCAGTCCTCGCTCAATCTCAAGCAGCAGCAAGCTGCCGTCCGGCAAGTCAGCCAGGCGATGGCCGATATTAATTCCGGCGCCCGCGAGACCTCCGCCGGTGTCAGCCAGACCAAGGCCGGCATCCTTCAACTGCGCAAAGCCGCCCAGCATTTGGAAGCGCTCGTTTAATTCGTCGCCCGAGGAAAAATACATCGCGATGAGCCCCATGATTGCCGATCCCGAACTGCGCGAGTTGTTTGACGCCGAGTGCACCGAGCATCTGCAAGTGCTGGAGGAGCAGTTGCTCTTGCTGGAAAAGGAGCCCGCCAATCAAGTCGCGCTCGACGAGGCGTTCCGCCGCGCGCACTCGCTCAAAGGGGCCGCGCGCATGGTCGGGGCCGGCAATGTCGAAATCGTGGCGCATCGCTTCGAGGACACGCTCGCCAGTGCGCGCAAGAAAACCGCCGAGCTCACCTCCCACGCCATCGACCGCATGTGCGAGGCGCTCGATGCGCTCCGCAAACTCGCCGCCGAATGGGCGACGGGCGCGCCCTCCGGGCTGCGCGTGAGCGACGTGCTCGATCAACTTTCCGGCCCCCCGCCACGCGCCATCAAGCCCGTGAATGGTCACGCACCCGCCGCGCCAGAGCCCATCACGGCACCGACCCCAGTTCCAGCCGCCACGGCTGACGTCACGGACCTGGATCGCCTCGTCGATCTCTTCTCGGAACCGGCCACGCCGGCCACCATTCTGAGCGAACCCGTCGTCAGCGAGCCCGCGGCCGAGCCCGAGCCCGTGGTGCAGGTTGCTCCTTCGGAAGCGAAAGCGCCGGGGTTCAAACTCGAGACCGTCCGCGTCAAGCCGCAGCAACTGGATGCGCTCATGACGCTGGCGGGCGAGATGACGGTGACGAAGATTCAGATGGGGCGCTGGGTGGACGATCTGGAGGAACTCAGCTCCGTGTGGGAGGAAATGCAGCGGAGCCTGCCGTTCGGCACCCACAGCGACGAGCGGCGCAGCCGCGCGACTACCTTGATCGAGCGACTGCTGAAGAAGTCCCGTGAGGACCATGCGCGGCTCGACTACGTCACGACCGAATTGGAGGAGAGCATTCGCTCGGTCCGCCTCCTGCCGCTCAATACGCTTTTCCAAATTTTTCCACGGATGGTGCGCGACCTTGCGCGCGAGCAGGAAAAGGAAGTGGAGTTTGTCATCGAGGGTGGCGACGTCGCCGCCGACAAGCGCATTCTCGAGGAGATGAAAGACCCGCTCATGCACGTGCTCCGCAATGCCGTGGACCACGGGCTGGAAAACTCCGAGACGCGCGCTCGCGCCGGCAAGCCGCGCCAGGCCACGCTGCGCTTGCGCGCCCGCCAGGAAGCCTCCACCATTATCATCGAGGTGAGCGACGATGGCCGCGGACTGGATCTCACCGCCATCCGGCGCACCGCCTTGCGAAATCAACTGCACACCGCGGAGGAGCTCGCGGCCATGTCTCCCGAGCAAATCCAGGCGCTCATCTTCGCGCCCGGCTTTTCCACCAGTGAGCGGGTGAGCAACGTCTCCGGCCGTGGGGTGGGCTTGGACGTAGTGCGCACCACCGTCGAGAATTTGAAGGGCACGATCACCATCGAGTCCGAGCCCGGACGGGGTTGCCGGTTTCGTTTCCAGTTGCCCGCCACGCTTACCACCGCGCGCGTTCTCATCGTGGAGGTCAACCAGCGCCCCTATGCGCTGCCGGTGGAGTTTGTGGAGCTCAGCCGCCAACTTGCCTCCACGGATCTTTATACACTGGAAGGCCGCCAGACGGTTTCGCTCGACGGCCAGCCCGTCACCGTCGCCCGTCTCAGCGATCTCCTGCAGCTGCCAGACCGTCCCGTTGAGAACGCCCTGCGCCAACCCGCGCGCACCTCTTCCTTCCCCTGTGTGTTCCTCACCGTGGGCCGGGAGCGGCTTGGGCTCATCGTGGACGGGCTAGTCACTCAGCAGGAAGTCTTGCTCAAACCATTCGGCCCCATCTTGCGCCGCGTGCGCAATGTGCTCGGAGCCACCATCCTCGGCAGCGGTGAAATTTGCATGATGCTCAATCCGCAGGACCTGCTGCGGAGCGCCCGCAAAGGCGCCCGCACGCCCGTGGCGCCAGTAGTTGCCGAAGCCAAACCCGCCCGCAAGCCCGTCATTCTGCTGGCCGAGGATTCCATGACCACCCGCCTCCAGGAAAAACGCATCCTCGAGAGCGCCGGCTACGAAGTGGTCACGGCGGTGGACGGCCTGGACGCCTTCACGAAGCTGGCCACCCGCGCTTTCGATGCCGTGGTCAGCGACGTGGAAATGCCGAATCTCGACGGCCTCGGCCTCACCGCGCGCATCCGCCAGAATCGTAAATACAGCGAGTTGCCCATCATTCTCGTCACCTCACTTTCCACGGAGGCGCACAAGCGCGCGGGCGTTGAGGCCGGCGCGAGCGCTTATCTCACCAAGCCCAACTTTGATCAGCGGGCCTTCCTCGAGACGCTCAAGCGCTTGCTCTGACCGCCATGACTCCCTCCGCCCATTCCATTCGTGTCCTGCTGGTGGACGACTCGCCCGTGGCGCTGCTCGTGCTGAAGCGGCTGCTCGCCGGCTCGCCTGATATTCAGGTCGTCGGCACCGCCTCCAGCGGCGAAGAGGGGCTGCGCCTGGTCGCGGAGCTGAACCCCACGATCGTGTGCACGGACCTCCACATGCCGCGCATGAATGGCCTGGAGTTTACGCGCGAGATCATGACGCGCTTTCCGCGCCCAATTCTCGTCATCAGCCAGTGGGTCAAGCCGGAGGACACGCAAAATATTCTCGGGCTGCTCGAGGCGGGGGCGGTGGACGTCTATCCGAAACCATTCGACGCGGTGGCTTCCGGCCAGGAGCGTCACGCGCGGGAGCTCGCCAGCCGCGTGCGCGTCGTCGCCGGCGTCCGAGTCTTCACCCGCCGCCATCTCACGCGCCGCACCGACGTGGGCGCCGGGCTGCACCCGGCTCTCCTGGACCTCGCTCCACCACAAACGATCCGCGCCGTGGCCATCGGCGCCTCCACCGGCGGCCCGCAAGCGCTGAAAACCATCCTGACCGCGCTGCCTGCCAACTTCCCCGTCCCCGTGCTCTGCGTCCAACACATCTGCGACGGCTTCCTCCAGGGCTTGACCGACTGGCTGGCCATGCATTCGCCGATGAAGGTGAAGATCGCGATCGCGGGGGAAGTCGCGCAGCCCGGCACCATTTACTTCCCGCCTGATCGTACCCACCTCTTCGTGGATGGGGGCGGACGGTTGCGTTTATCCGCGGGTCTCGAGGTCGCCGGCCATCGGCCATCCGTCACGGTCCTCTTTGAGTCCATCGCCCAGCACTTCGGCCCGGCGGCGGTGGGCGTGTTGCTCACCGGCATGGGCGAGGACGGCGCCGCCGGCTTGCTCGCCATGGCTCGCGCCGGCGCGGTAACCATCGCGCAGGATGAGGCGACGTGCGTCGTCTTCGGCATGCCTCGGGCGGCGATTGCCCTCGGCGCCGCGCGCCACGTGCTGCCGCTCGACGACGTCGCCGGAAAACTCATTTCACTTTGCCCCTCTGCACCTCTTACCCGGGAAAAACTTTCTGTATGAACACGCCTGACCGCCCCTCCAAAGAAATTCTCATTGTCGAGGACAGCCCGACCCAAGCCGCCGGCCTCAAGAAACTCCTCGAGAACGATCACTACCGCGTCACGCTCGCTCGCGACGGCGTGGAGGCTTTCGCGCAAATCCAGGCGCGCCAGCCCGCCCTCGTGATCACCGACGGCAACATGCCACAGATGGACGGCTTCGAGCTTTGCCGCCGCATCAAGGCCGAAGCCAACCTGCGCCGACTGCCCGTAATCATCGTGACCAACATGTCGGAGCCCACCGACGTCATCCGCGGGCTGGAGTGCGGGGCCGATAACTTCATCGTCAAACCCTACAAGCCCGACCACCTCCTGGCGCGCGTCAGCTACATGCTGAATGCCCAGGAAATGCAGGGCCCGGACGCGATGCAAATGGGCGTGTCCGTGACGTTCTCCAACCAGCGCTTCTTCATCACCGCCGATCGGCTGCAGATCCTGAATCTGCTCCTCTCCACGTATGAAGCCGCCGTGCAGCAAACGCGGGATCTGCGGGCCGCCCAAATCGAATTGGAAAAGGCTCAACGCCAATTGATCGAAACTTCACGCCGCGCCGGCATGACCGAAGTAGCCACCAACGTGCTGCATAATGTCGGCAATGCGCTCAACAGCGTGAATATTTCCGCCGCGCTCATCGCCGACAAAGTGCGCAAAAGCAAAGTCCCGAACCTCACGCGCATTTGCGGCGTGCTGCGGGAAAACTCCGCCAATCTCGGCGCGTTCCTCACCACGGATCCGAAGGGCAAACAGCTGCCACTCTTCCTGGAGGCGCTCGCCGAGCATCTCACCGCCGACCAGGCTGCCATTGAGACGGAGACCGCGTCGCTCGCCGGCAACATCGATCACATCAAGCAAATCGTTGCCATGCAGCAGAGCTACGGAAAGGTTTCCAACGTCATGGAAGACGTCGACCTGGCCGAGTTGTTCGAGGAGGCGCTCCGGCTCAACGGCGATTCTTTCCCGGGCCACGCGGTGGAGCTGGTCCGCGATTTCACCCCCGGCCTGCCTCGCGTCGGCCTCGATAAACACAAGGTCCTGCAAATCCTCGGCAACCTCCTCGCCAATGCCAAGGCCGCTTGCGACGAATCGGGCCGTACCGACAAACGTGTCACCGTCCGGATTACCTTGGCGGATGGCTCGGCGCGGATCGCCGTCCTCGACAACGGCGTGGGCATCCCCACCGAAAACCTCACCCGCATTTTTCACCTCGGCTTCACCACCAAAAAAGACGGCCTCGGCTTCGGCCTGCACAATGGCGCCAACTCCGCCCGGGAAATGGGCGGCTCGCTCACCGCGCACAGCCCCGGCCCCGGGGACGGCGCCACCTTCACGCTGGAATTGCCCGTCGCCCTTGCTCGCTCCGCCGCCACGCCCGGCACCACTCGCTTCGAAAACGCGGCCCGCTACGCGGCTGCCGTTTGATCCAACGTCCCAAAACTGGAGCAGTTTTGGAAATGTCGTAGCCGCACGCTCCGCGGCGTTGATGCTCGCTGCCGCTCGCACCCTTCGGGTCCGCCAGAGGCGGATCTTTCTCGCTCCGCTCGAATCCGGCCACAGCTGCAGACGGGCACCGCCTTGCGAGAAGCTACCGTTGTTCTGAAACCCGCCTCATTGGCGACGGTATCAGATGCAGCCGTGCCTCTTCCGAGAGGCGATGGAAGGAAGAGCAGTAAACCAATGACACGGACGGACATCAGCTTTGACGGGAAGAACAGAAAAGCACTGTTCCCGAAGGAGCGAGAATCGTTCGTCACCAAGAAGGGACGAGGCCATGACCTTTCGACACCGCAAAAATTTCGCGCATTGTGAGAACTGCTGCCGGGAACGCGTCTTCCGCCGGAGAGCTTTCCGAGCGGGGTGGCACATCCTTTTGATGTTCGGCACGCTGGGCCTGTGGTGGCCCGTGTGGGCGGTGGCCTCCACCTGGCATCATCGGCGGCATCCTTGGAAATGCGCGTGGTGTGGTGTAGCGCAGACCAGCAGCCGAGGACAGATCGTTCCGAGCACGGAAGCACCTGGGATGGTCGCATGGACGATCTCGCCGCGCGGCGCACGCTGATCCCTTCGCGCCCCCACTGGTCGAAGGATTTCGCCCCCCGTTTCGTTCAGAAATGCCTCTTGTTTGTAACAATTGAGGTGGCGGATCCGATCGTCTGTGTTATCGGAAAGTATTCCAGCATATTGAATGCTGGTTGAATATCAATTTACGCAAAATGTTTCAGCGCCCTGTCTTTCGCCCTTTGTCCGTCAGCATCGCTTCGTTGCTCGCCGCTTCCAGTTTGCAAGCGGCCGATATTTTTAAGACCAACGACGCGACGAATCTGGACCAAGCGGCCAGCTGGAATGCCGGCTTGGGCCCGGTGCCGACGGCAGCGGATGTGGCCGTATGGGACAACACCATCACCGCGGCCAATACCACCACGCTCGGCTCGAGCTTGTCCTGGCTCGGACTGCGCATTGCCGCGCCGGTGGGAAATGTCACCATCAACGGTGCGCTCGGCCAGACGCTGACGCTGGGGGCTTCCGGCATCGACGCCTCGACGATGGCGGCGGATCTCGTCATCAATGCAAACACGATCCTCGGCGCCGCGCAGACGTGGAATATCAACACGGGGCGGGCGGCGAATTTCACGGGCGTGCTGGCCGGGACAGATCTCGTGACCAAGACTGGCGCCGGCTCGATGTCGCTGGCCAACCAGACGTCCACCTTTTCGGGGAAGTTTGTGGTGAACGCGGGGATTTTGAGCGGTGGCGGGGACCTGGCTTTCGGCATCGCTCCCACCACCTTTACCGCGGACAGCATCACGCTCAACGGCGGCACTCTCGCCAACATGACCGGCGGCAACGCCGGCTCTTTTTCGGCGGGCTGGGACCTGGTCCTCAGCGCCAACCGGGGCATCACCCTCGGCGCAAGCGGAGGCACCCTGCGCATCGGCTATACGAAGCAGATGGTGGTAAACGGAGTCATCTCGGGCACCGGTGCCCTCACGCACATTGATGGCGGTACTCTCGTCCTCAAGGGGATGAACACTTACTCCGGCGCCACCAACCTGAATGCGGGCGTGACGGTGTTTAACGACATCGGCACCGCCGCCGGTGGCAACCTCGGCACGACGGGAGCCATTGTGTTCAACACCGCCGGCGCGGGGCTCCGCTACACGGGGGGCAGCGCGACCACCGCCCGCAATTTCACCGAGACCGCCGCGGGCTTTTTTGAAATCACGAACGCGGCCACCACTTTTACGATCACCGGCCAGCTCACGGGCAGCGCCCAGCGGGTAACGAAAACGGGGAATGGCACGCTCGTCCTCGCGGGCGGCACGGACAACGGCGGCGGACGCATGACGGTGAACGCCGGCACGCTGGTGCTCGGCAAAACCAGCAGCGGCAGCGTCCACGCGCTGGGCTCCAACGGAAATGCCGACTACGCCCTGGTGCAAAATGGCGGCACGGTGCGTCTCGGCGGCACCGGCGGCGACCAAATCTACGTCAACTCGGCCGTCCAAATGAACGGCGGCGTCTTTGATATGAATGGCCAGAGCGAGGGCTTCGATGCGCTCAGCGGCGTGGGCATGGGAAATATCACCAACACCGGCGCGACGCTCTCCACGCTCACGCTCGGCCAAAACAACACCAACAACACCGCGGCCAATAACAACTACACGGGCCTGATCACCGATGGAACGGCGGCGGTCGCACTCGTCAAAACGGGCTCCGGCACGCAGATTCTCGCGGGCGCCAATACCTACAGCGGCGGCACGACCATTTCCGGCGGCACCCTGCAACTGAATAGCGGCGGGCGGCTCGGCACGGGTGCGATCGTGAACAATGGCACCCTGAATTTCAACGGCGGTGACTCCCCGACCTTCAGCGGAATCTCCGGCTCGGGCGCTGTAAATCAAAACGGCCCGGGCACGACCACGCTCGCCGGCGCGCACACGTATGCGGGCGCGACGACCGTGAACAACGGCCTGCTGAACGTGACGGGCACGCTCACCTCCACGATCACCGTCAACGCCGGCGGCCGCATCGGCGGCTCCGGCAGCACGAGTGGGGACTTGGTCCTGAATTCCGGCTCCTACGTACTGACGGGGGCCAACACCATCCAAGCCGGGACGATTGTCGCGAGCCCGTACGTCAATCTCCTTGTTTCGGGCACGCCCACGGGCGCGCCCGCGACGGTGGATATTGCCCGCTACACGGTGTTCAGTCTTTCCGGAGATTCGAACTTCAATACGACGGTGTATCGCGGAGGCCTGATCACCGATAATGTCGGCCAGCAAAAACTCACGCTCACGTACACCGCGGCGGCCCGCACGTGGGCAGCGACCACGGGTGGAAACTGGGACGCGGGAGGCTCGGCGAATTGGGCCGAGGGCGACCACCTGTTCTACTGGGGCGACTCGGTCGCCTTTGGCGATACGGCGGCGAATCAGACCGTGAGCATCAATGAGTCCGTGGCCGCCTCCAGCGTGACGGTAAGCAACACGGCCAACGCCTACACCTTCTCCGGCACCGGCGGCCTCGTGGGCACCGGCGGCCTCAACAAAACGGGCAATGGCACGCTCATCCTCGCCACGGCGAATAGCTACCTGGGCCAGACCACCATCACCGGCGGCACTGTCAAAATCGGCAGCAATACCGCCCTCGGCATGGCGGGCGCGGGCAACGAAACGCTGGTGAGCAATGGCGCCACGCTCGACATCGACAACGGCCAGGCGGCCAACACTACTTCGCTCGGAGCGGAGGTGATCAAAATCGCCGGCACCGGCGTCGGGGGCAATGGTGCGCTGATCAATTCGGCGACAACCTCGCAGCAAAATGCGCTCGGCTACGTCACGCTCACGGCGGATGCGTCCGTCGGCGGCGCCGGGCGGTTCGATATTCGCAACACGAATGTGGGCACCCCGATCCTGGATCTCGCGGGCTTCAAGCTCACCAAGGTGGGCACCAATCAGTTCACCGTCGTGAGCGGCATCGTCACCAGCGGCAACGTCGATATCAACGCCGGCACCTTCCAGGTGGAAGGCTCCTCGAACGTCACGGGCACCGGCACGATCACCATCGGGTCCGGCGCTACCCTCGGTCTTTACGGCAACACCGGGCCCTTCACGCGCTCCATCGTCTCGAATGGCGGCATCATCGGTAATGCGGGCGCCGATGCATCGATTGCCAGCCCCATCAGCCTCGCCACGGCCGTCCAGACGACCGTGGGAGGCGCGGCGGCGGCCGGGATCGTCACCACTCTCACGGGAAATATCTCCGGCGTCGGTGGCCTGACGAAGAACGGGGCGAGCACGCTCGTGCTGAGCGGCACCAATAACTTTGCGGGCACCATGCTCATCTCCGCCGGCACCCTGCGCCTCGCCTCGGCCACGGCGCTGCCCACCGGTGCGCCGGTGGTGCTCTACAATGGCAACACGCCGACCTTCGATCTCAACGGCTTCTCCGTGTCCGTCGCTTCCCTCAGCAGCGGCAGCGCGCCGGATACCGGTTCCATCGTGGCCCTCGGCAACGGCGGCGGCAAACTGACGGTGACCGGCAATGCCGCGGCCCCCGGCGTAGGCAATCTCGCCGGCAGTTTCTACGGGAAGATCAGCGGCTACGGCGACGTGGAATACAACCACGCCACCAACCCGCAAGGCCTATGGGATTGGAACAACGCCGGCAGCGATTTCACCGGCACCATTACCATTTCCTCGGGCCGCCTGCGGTTCATCAGCGTTAACGGCGCCTCGGATTCCCAGGCTCTCGGCAGCGCGGAGAATGATCTGATTTTCAATGGCAACGTGGTGGCGGCTTCGACGAATGCCGGTGGCAGTGCCTCGCTGCAAATCACCAACGGCGCGGCCGGCCTGATTACGAATCTGGCCGCCACGCGTTCGATCACGCTCAACAGCGGCAAGGAAGGCACCTTCTACGTCTGGGGTGGAACGACCTTTAACGTGAATGGCCCGGTGAGTGGCGGCGGCAATCTTCGTAAGGAAGACAGCGGCTCCTTGGTGCTGCTTAACCCAGCCAATAACTACTCCGGCGAAACGCGCATCATCAACGGCGTGCTCCGTCTCGGCGCGGCCGGCGTGCTGCCGGATGCCACGGTGGTGCGCCTCGGCACCACGAATGCCGCCACGCCGCAACTCGATCTGAATGGCTTTTCCGAGACCATCACGGGGCTGACCTCCGTGGATCCGGCGACCTCCGCGGTGATGACGAATGGCGTGGTGGCGGGCGCCGGCTCACTCATGATCGCCGGCTCGGGCAGCTACGAATACGGCGGCGTCTTCGGCAACAGCTCCTTCGGCATCCTGAAAATGAATGGCACCGGCACCCAGACCCTCTCCGGCACCACCGATAACGTCGGCGGCCACGCGGAGGTCAACAGCGGCACCCTCTTGCTCGCCAAGGCCAGTGCGCCGACCGTGCACGCCGTGGGCGCCGCCAACGGCGTGGGCCTCACCATCAATGGCGGCACCGCGAAATTGGGCGGCACCGGCGGCGACCAGATCTACACGCTCACGCGCGTCCAGATGACCGGGGGCACGCTTGATTTGAACGGCACGTCCGAAGGTTTCCAAGCGGTCATCGGCACCGATGGCACGGTGACCAACAACGGCGCCACTGCTTCCGTGCTGACCCTGGGCGAAGGCACCGTCGCCGGTGATAATCTTTCTTTCGGCGGCGTGCTGAAAGACGGCACTTCCACGCTCGGCTTGACGAAAGTCGGCAATGGCCGCCTGGCTTTCGGCGGCGCCAATACCTTCACCGGGCCTACGGTTATCCAGGCCGGCACGCTGGCGGTCACGGGCTCGCTGAGCGGGACCGTGAGCGTGGAAGTTCAGCCCGGAGCGACGCTTGACGTGAGCGGCGTGGGCGGAGGCTTCACCTTGGGCACCACGCAAACGCTGAAAGGCGGCGGCTCCGTCCTCGGCGCCACGACCATTAGCGGCTCGCTCGTGCCGGCTACCGCTGGTACGCTGGGCACGCTCTCCTTCAGCAGCAGCCTTGGCCTCAGCGGCACTTCGATTTTCGATATCGATGCCACCTCCCAGCAGTCCGATTTGGCCGCGGTCGCCGGCAGCCTGAATCTCGGCGGCGTCCTTACCGTCAGCAACCTCAGCGGCATTCTTGCCTTGGGCAACAGCTTCAATCTCTTCGATGCCGCCGCATTCACCGGAAGCTTCAGCGGCTACAACCTGCCCGCGCTTGACCCTGGCCTGCAATGGAACACGAACAATCTCGCCGTGGACGGCACCCTCAGCGTCGTCCCTGAGCCGAGCGCCGCGCTCTGCCTGCTCAGCGGCCTCGGAGCCCTGTTCGTGCGTCGCCGGCGCCGTTAAGCGCGGAATGCCAAGTCCGGTTTTCCAGCCGCCATCTTCGGTTGAAAGCGAGACGAGATCGGCCTTCGTCCAGAACCCTGCCCAAATCTGAGCAAGATCCTGAGAGGCGCGCGGTCGAGTGGAAGCGCCGCCGCCGGGAGCGCCGACGTCCTCAGTCGGCTTCCTACCGCGCGAAGCGCCAAGCACCTGGTATTGCCATTTCAGCGGACGATTCGGCTTTGAATTCCGAGCGGGGATAGCAATGCATTGGGCTTGGCGCTTTGCGCTCAAAGAAGCCGACTGAGGACGTCGGCGCTCCCGGCGGCGGCGCTTCCACTCGACCGCGCGCCTTTAACAACACCTCTCACGCGGAGGCTGAAATCGTCCGTTTTCAACTGGCTTAGGTGTGAGACCACCCTGCGGTGGAATTATTGGCGTTCGAAACCGGCGAAGCTCGATGTCGCTGCGACCCGATTCGACGGGAGCGAAAATAAACCATCATCCCATGAAGCGCGCCTTCCTCACAAACCTCCTCCCTCCCCCTACGAACGGCGCCGGCGGGCAGCCCTTTCGGTGTCTCCGCCGGAGCGGAGACGAGCGAAATGGCAGCGCGTACGGGATTCGAACCCGTGTACCAGCCTTGAGAGGGCTGTGTCCTAGGCCTCTAGACGAACGCGCCGTTCGACAAAAAGAGGGTTGAGCATAGTCGGCGCCTCCGGCTTGGCAACGGAAAAGTGTGCGCCCGCGCCGCAATCGGCGCGCATTTTTAGCGCACACCCGCACGGTCACTCCTTTTACTGGTTCAAATAAGGCACGCCGCCGCCCCCACGATCACTCACGCCATCCACATCCGGCAGTCCTTCGGTCGCCGCCACGCGCGTCTGCGACATGCGGCGCAGATTGTAGCGCTGCCGATCCTCCACCAGGGGCGCGATGCCCTTATCGTAGCTCAGCATCTTCTTATAGAGGCGCTCATAGTAATTCTTCATCGCGGCTCGCTTATCGAGATCCCTGCGCGCCACCCGCGATTCCTGAAAAGCCGACATCACCGCCGGATCCTGCATCGCCTTCGTCTCCGCCACGCGGTAGCGCACGCGCAGATCCGCGTCCAATTGCGTCATCGGCGGCAACAGCGAGGTGCGCGTCTTAGGCCGCTCCGCTGTCGTGCCGATGACGGACACATTTTTTTTGTTGCCCGGCACCTTCTCCGGCACCAGGGCCGATTCATCGTCGGTCTTCGTTTTGTCCTTCTTGTCCGTCGTTTTCGCGGCCTCCGGCAGCGGCGGCAGGTCGGGCGGCGTGGGCTTCAAATCTGTCGGCGCCACGCGCGGCTCCACTTTCGCGGGCTTCAAATCTGGACGTTCCGCCGGCTTCACAGCTGCGGGCGCCGGGGCATCGGAGGCAGGCGCGGCTTTGTCCGGCGCCGGCGTCTCCTGCGCCACAGCCATGGCGGCACACCCGAAAAGAAGCGGAAGATATTTCATGATGAGGCGCCGACGATAAACCGTCACTTTGCATTTGAAAAGAGCGCGTTCTGGGGCCTACTCGTGGGCGTGATGTCTGGCAGTTTGCACGGTCCGCCGGGAATGGCGGGGATGGATGCGGAGCTCCGGGGCGCCCGAGCAACTTCGGGGAACGCCCCGGCTCCCCCGCTGTCCCTCGCGTCGCTGGATCTGGACCCGGCCGCCATGGTCGCCGGCCTGCGCCACCTGCCCGGCCTTGTCTTTTTCGATTCCGCCCGCGCCGACGCCGGCTCGCTCTCTGTCATCGCTGCGAACCCGCGGGAAATCATCACCGGCCGCCTCGGCGACGCCTCCTGGCATCAGCTCCGCACCCGGCTCGCTGAGGCCCGCCACGACGGCAATGACGACGGCATCCCCCACGGCTTTGCCGGCGGCTGGGTGGAATACGATAGCACCTTTTGCTTCGGCCTGTACGACGAGGCCCTCATCTATCGCCACGATGCGCAGGCCTGGAGTGGCAGCAATGCCCTCGCCGGCCAGTGGCGCGAGCTCCCCGGCGCCCGCTGCCATCGCCCGGAATTTGCGAGCGCCATGCCGCCGCCGCAGTTCATGGCGATGGTCGCCCGCGCCAAAGAATACATCGCGGCCGGCCACATCTATCAGGTCAATCTTTCCCACCGCTTCCACTCTGCCTGGCAGGGTGAGCCCTGGGCTTTCTACGAGGCGCTCCGCCACTATTCGCCCGCGCCGAATGCCGCCTATCTCGACCTCGGCGGCCGGACTGTGCTGTCCACTTCACCCGAGTGCTTTTTGAAAATGAGCGGCTCCCGCGTGCTCACCCGCCCCATCAAGGGCACCCGCCCCCGCCGCGCCGACCAGCAGGCCGACGAAAAGAGCATGCTCGATCTCATCACCTCGCCGAAAGAAATCGCCGAACTCGTGATGATCACGGATCTCGAGCGCAACGACCTCGGCCAGGTCTGCGACTTCGGCAGCGTCTCGGTGCCCGACCTTCTCAAACTCGAACGCCATGAGCAGGTCTTCCACCTCGTCTCCACCGTGGAAGGCCGCCTGCGCCCGGAAATCGACCACGCCTCCGCCCTCGCGGCCTGCTTCCCCGGCGGCAGCATCACCGGCGCACCGAAAAGGCGCGCCCGCGAAATCATCGCCGAGCTCGAACCCGAGCCCCGCGGCCTTTACACCGGCGCCATTGGCTGGCTTGGCTTCAACGGCGAAAGCCAGTTCTCCATCGCCATCCGCACCGCCATGGTGGAAGGCACGGAAGCCCACTTCCACGTCGGCGCCGGCATTGTCGCCGACAGCCTTCCCGAAGCCGAGTGGCAGGAAACCCTCGATAAAGCCGCCGGGCTGCTGCTGGCGGCGGCGCGGTTGGGGGCGGACGAGTAGAAGGCGGCCGAAGTGTTCAGTATCCAGTATTCAGTGGCCGCATTGAGAATTTCACCTTTGGACGGGAAGGCGATCTTCTCGGCCGTCCGGCAACTGCCGGACGGATCTCCCCATGCTCGGGCGCGGCCACTGGATACTGAACACTGAATACTTTGCCCCTCCCTATTTTTCACACTCCCCCTGCAAAGAAACCCCGTGCACCCGCGTATTCTTCTGCTAAATATTTAACACTTTAGCAATTCCAAGCCACCACGGGCGCGTCCACTATCTCCGTCTCCAGCCTTCGGCCGTTCGGAGCAAATCCAAAATCTCAATTCCTAAAATCCTAAATCCCGCGGCTTTTCTCCGCCATTGCATCCCGTCCGCCCACCACTACACTTTCGTCCGCTTTCCATGAAATCGTTTGTATTCGCGTTCTTCGCGTTGCTGCTCCAGGTGTGCTTCGTTTCGGCACAAGGCCCCGGCGCGCGGGACGCCTCCAAATCCGGCAGCCAGCCCTCCGGAAACACCAGTTACGCTGAGCACCCCAGCGTCAACCCGGCCAAACCCGGCGCCAATCGTCCCAGCGGGAACGCGAATGGGAACGCCCCCGCCGGTGACCAGCCGCCTGCCGCCACCAGCGGCATCACCACCATCCTCACCCTCATCGAAAAGGGCGGCTGGGCCATGATTCCACTCGGCGTCATGAGCGTGCTCGCGGTCACGATGGTGCTCGTCTTTCTCGCCACCCTCCGCCGGTCCTCCATCCTCACGGTGCACTACATGAACACCGCGGATGTCCTGCTCAAAAAGCGCGACTACCTCGGTCTGCTTGCCATCTCCAGCCGCCACAGCGAAGTGGTCGCCCGCGTCGTCCAGCGCACCCTCGATTTCGCCACCAAAAACCCCAGCGCCAGCTTTGAGGTCGTCCGTGATGTCGCGGAAAGCGAGGGCTCCTCGCAGGCCTCCGCGCTGCAGCACCGCGTCACCTACCTCGCCGATATCGGCACCCTATCCCCGATGGTCGGCCTCTTCGGCACCGTCGTCGGCATCGTGAAAAGCTTCGGCACCCTCGGTCGAGGCAACGTGGGCGACCGCAACTGGGAAATGGCCAATGGCGTCTCCGAGGCGCTCGTCGCCACCGGCGCCGGCCTCGTCGTCGGCATCGTCGCCTTCGTGTTTTACGCCTATTTCCGCAATAAAGTGCAGCGCCTCATTTCCGACCTCGAGGTCGCCAGCGCGCACATCATCGGCCTCATGGCGCTCAATTACAAAAAGCGCGAAACATCCAGGGCCGCGCTGGAAGACGAATTTTAATCCGGGAGGGTCTACATGAAATTTCGCCGCCGCGCCGAGCCCCATGTCCTCGGCTTCCAGATTGCTCCCATGGTGGACGTCCTCCTCGTCCTCCTTTGCTTTTTCATCCTCACCTGGAGCTTTGCCCGGCGCGAGATGGAGCTGAAGGTGAAGGTCCCGTCGGCGGAAAATGGGGAGCAGCCCAACATGGAGGTAAACCAGACCGTGGTGAACATCCGCGCCGATGGCACCATCGTGATGAACGCCAAGGAAATCTCGATTGAGGATTTCCGCGATCGCGTCACCGCCCTCGCCCAGGTCAACCCCGACTACTCCATCATTCTTCGCGGCGACGAAAACACGCCGTATCGAAACATCGCACGTGTGCTCGATGTCTGCCACGGCGCCGGCATCTGGAACTACGCGCTGCCCGTCTCCAAACCCGAATGAAACGGACGCCTGCCATCTTGCTCGCGGTCGCTTTCGGCTTCGCGACGAGTTCCGGCGCCATGGCGGCCGAGGGGCCTCGGGACCTCGTGGAGCATCTTCAGAAACAGGGCGAGGCGCTCAAAGTGGATTTGGACACCACCAAGGCCGCCCTCAAAAAAACCCAGGCTGAATTGGCGACGCTGGCGACCGAACGGGACAAAGAGAAGTTCGCCAAGGAAGCCGCGCTGGCCGAAGCGGCCCTGCAGCATGAGGAAGCCACCGTCCTTCGTGAGGCTGTCGCCGCCGTTAAACAGCAATTGGTCAACTTAGGCCGACTGGACCACGGCGCAGACTTCAAGACCACCTTGGCAAAGCTGCAAGAGGCTCTCCAGCGGCTAAAGCTTCCCACGCGCGGCACCGCGCGGCTTTCGTTCGAGGAGCCTGCTTCCGACGACATTAATAAATCGGCCGTCCAGGTCCACGCCAACGGTACCTTGGTGATGAACTCCAAGGAAATCTCGCTCGAGGTTTTCCGGGAGCGCGTGACCGCCCTCGCCAAACTCAACCCCGACTACGCCATCATCCTCCGTGGCGACGACACCACGCCGTATCAATACATCGCGCGCGTGCTCAAGACCTGCAACGATGCGGGCATCTGGAACTTAGCGCTGCCTGTCTCCAAATCCGAATGAAACGGACACTACCCATTTTACTCGCGACCGCGGTCAGCCTCACTCTCAGCCAGCGAGCGTTGGCGCAAAACGACGTCCTAAAACCTTTTCGTCCCAATGGCGGCAACCCACCGCCCGCGGAAGAGCCGGCCAAGCCCCGCCCGCATGTCGAGAAGGAGGTGCCGGAAAAGAAAGCCCCCAAGCTGCCGCCCAAGGACCAGTCTCCCGAGACCGACGCCGTGCGCCCCGCCATCATCAAGGACCCCGAGCCCGCCGCGGCCAAGATGGTGCCGTCCAAAACGCCCGCCGAGCCGTCCGAGCCCGCCGAGCCCGCGCCCATCCGGCCCAAGGTTATTCCCGCGGACCCCGTCAAGCCGGCGCCCGCCCCCGCACCCTCCACGCCGGACGCCGTAGTTCCCGCTCCCGTGAAGCCCGCCCCGCCCAAGCCGGCGGTGCCGGACAATCTCGAACCCGCCGACATCGTTGTCCGCCCCAACGCCCAGGCCACGTCGCCGGATCAAATCCAGCTCCGCTACGCCGACAACTACTACAGCCGGAAGCAATGGCGCGACGCCGCTCCCGAATACGAGCGCTACCTCAACGATTTTCCCAAGGCCCCGCCGGAGGAGCGCCAGTCCGCTTACTTCCGCCTCGCCGAGTCCTATCGCCAGATTGGCGCGATGAACAACGCCCGCGCCAATTACGAGGCCATCCTCGCGCGCTACGCCAGCGGCGATTACGTCGGCTACGCCGCCTCGCGCCTCGGCAAAATCCTCTACGACGAAAAAGACTACCGCGCCGCTCTGCCCATGTATCGCCGGGCCAGCGTGCGCCTGAAGCAGCCCACACTCGTTAACGACGCCTCCTTCTTCATCGGCCGCTGCCTGGAGGGCACCGGACAAAAGACGGAGGCGAAAATGCAGTATGACACACTGTCCCGCGTGCTGGAATCGAATCCCTATCGCGACGCGAGCCGCCTCTCCGCGGCCCGCTTGATGGACGATGCCGGCCAGCGTGAGATGGCGCTGGAGCGCCTCGTGCCCCTCGGCCAGGACAGCTCCAACCCGCAGATCAAAGCCGAAGCGCTCGCCCGCGCCGCTCTGCTCCAGATCGATCTCGGCAAATACGACGAGGCCGACAAGACCATCGAGGCGGCTCTTCCCGAGCCCGAGATTGGACCGTGGAAGGAAAAGCTGCAATTCGGCCAGTTCCGCACCCTCAGTCTGCGCAAGGACTACAAGGGTCTCATCGCCCGCTACGAGCAGGGTGCCTCGGGCTCCTTCTCGCTCGAAAACAAACTCAACGTCCTCGTCCTCGTGGCCGAGGCTCACCGTGAGCTCGGCGAGCGCGATGCCGCCCAGGGCCTCTACGAGCAGATCGGCCGCGACTATCCCACCACGCCGCAGGCCCGCGATGCCGCCTATGCGCGGCTCATCATGCTCTACGACAACGGCGATGGGCGCCTGCTCGAGGAAGTAAATCGCTTCCTCACGGAAAACCCCACCGCCCCGCAGGTGGAGCGCGTGTCCATGATGAAAGCCGAGGCCTTGTTCAAAGCCGGCGATTTCGCGAACGCCCTGCCGATTTACCAAATCATCGTCGAGAAATCCAAAGGCCTCGCCGAAAACCTCAAGGGGGAAGCCGCCTTCAAGCTCGGCTGGTGCCACTCCCAGCTCCAGCATTTTCAGGAAACCATCGACGTCTTCGGCCGGTTCGTGACGACTTATCCGAAACACGCCAAGGTCCCCGCTGCTCTCGCGCAGCGCGGCGCCGCGCTCATGGCGCTCAAGCGCTACTCCGAGGCGCAAAAGGATTTCCAGGCGCTGACCACCAAGCACCCCGGCGCCAAGGAGCGCGAATTCGGCCTTGAGAATCTCGCCCTCATCTACAGCCAGCTTGGCGACCAAGGTCACATGGCCGAGACCTTTGAAATCCTGCTCCGCGATTTCCCGGAGACGAAAGCCAAGGGCAAGGCGAACTTCTGGATCGGCCGTGCGGCTTTCGAAGCCAAGGACTACAAGAAGGCTCCGCCCTTCCTTGAAAAGGCGCGCGAGCTGGATCCCAAGCAATACTTTGAACGCGCCTCGCTCGCCATCATGGCCAGCTATTTCAATCTCGAGGACCTCGCCGCCACCGAGAAGGAAATTCAATTTTACCACGATCACGGCGGTCTCGCCGAGACACCCAGCGATGTCATCCGCTGGCTCGCGCAGGAGTACAACAAGCGCGGCGACTACGCGAAGGCCGAGAAATATTTCCCGGACCTCATCAAACGCGGCGAAGCCATCGACGACGACAAGCTCCAGCTCGCCCGCGCCCGCGTGAAGCTCAACAAATACAACGAGGCCATCGACTCGTTTAACGACTATCTCAATAGCGTGAAGGAGCCCACCCTCCGCCTGCGCGCCATGCTCGAAAAGACCGACGCGCAAATCGCGCAGAAGGATTACGTGCACGCCGAGGAGACCGTGAAGACCGGTCTCTCCACCGCCACCGAGGGCAAGTTCAACGGTGAGCTCCGCCTCCGCGCCGGCGAAATCGAAGTTGGCCGCAACAACCCTCGCAAGGCCCTGCAGATCTTCGAGGCCATCCCGCTCACCCTCGACGACGAGGACATCTGCCCCCGCGCCCTCGAGCGCGCCATCGCCATCCACCGCGACCTCGCCGAGGAAGACGCCGCCAAAAAACTCGAGAACCAGCTCCGGAGCAAATACCCGGAGTACCTCCAGAAGAAACGCCGGGCGGCGAAATCGTAGCGTTCAAAGGGAGCGTTCGAGCGGACGCCAGTTCTTGGAGTGCGGCACCCCTGTGCCGCTTTCCAGGGGTGCGCAGGATTTTCAAGGCAGGGGTCGCAAAAGCCGGTGGATCCATTGCCGAAGAGCATCCTTTTCCCCGCCGGTGAGTCGATGCCCCTCAGACTCTCTCGTCCCCTGCCCGAAAGCTTCTCATCTCCATGGAAAGCGGCAGAAGACTGCCGCACCAAGAACTGGCGTAAGCTCGCCCTACCCGAGCAATGCCGCCCGCCCGATCCCGTACAGATCAAACACCCGCACCACCGTATCCTCGATCAAATTATTCGGGCAGCTCGCCCCGGCGGTGATCCCGATCACCGCCGGCGTCTTCGGCAGCCAGTGCTCCGTCGTGATCTCCTGCTTCGCGTGCTGGTCATAGTGCACCACCCGCTCCGCCGATTCCAATTTCGCCGCGTTCCGGATAAAGTAGGTGGGCAGCACCGCCTCCCCCATCTCCGCGAGATGCGAGGTATTCGAGCTGTTGTATCCGCCCACCACCAGCAGCAGATCCAGCTTCTCCCGCAGCATCTCGCCCAGCGCGTCCTGCCGCTCCTGCGTCGCCCCGCAAATCGTATCGAAGAACCGGAAATTCGATCCCAGCCCCGTCTCGCCATCGCGGTCGCGCACCGCCGCCATGATGCGCCGCTGCACCTCCTCCGTCTCCCCGCGCATCATCGTTGTTTGATTCGCCACGCCTACGCGGCGCAGATGCACATCCGGATCAAACCCCTCGCTCATCGCCCCGGCAAATCGCTGCAAAAACGCCTCCTTGTCCCCGCCGTGCCGGATGTAATCGCACACGAAATCCGTGTCCGCGAGCGTCAGCACCACGAGATAGTGCCCCTTTCCGCCCTGCACCGCGCGACTCGCCGTCGCCCGCGTTTCCTCGTGTGCCGCCTTGCCGTGGATGATGCTCGTCATGTCCTCCGTGGCATTCTGCTTCACGCGCTTCCACACGCTCATCACGTCGCCGCACGTCGTGTCCACGATCTGCACCCCGCGCTCCTTCAGCCGCGCCAGCGTCGTCACATCCGTGCCGAAAGCCGGCACAATCACCACGTCTTCCGGCGTCAGCTCCGACACATCCGCATCCTTCCGCCCCTCCAGCAAATTGATCACGCCCATGTCCGCGATCTGCCGGTTCACCTCCGGATTATGGATGATCTCTCCAAGGATAAAGACCCGCTTTTCCTTGAACACCTTCCGCGCCGCGTAGGCCAGGTCGATGGCCCGCTCCACGCCATAGCAAAAGCCAAACTGCTTCGCGAGCCGCACGGTCACGCCATCCCGCTGCAGGGTGCCGCCATTCGCCCGGATGCGCTCCACCACCTCGCTGCGGTAGTGCCCCTCGACCTGTGCCTGGACGGCTGCCATCACGTCCGGGGTGCGGAGATTCACTTTCTTCGGTGTGCTCGCAGGCGTCTCAGTCATGGAAAGGATGGATTGTCGCTGAAAAAGCGGGCGCCCGCAACCGAAGTCGCGGGCGCCCGGGAAAAAACTAAGCTGGGTAAACTACGGCACCAGGAGCGGACCGGCCGGTTCCTTGAACCACGCCGGGCTCAGCAGGAACGAATGTGGCGGATCGGGGTCGCGGCTCTGGTCGAGCTTGCGCACTTGGGCGCCGTAGACTTTGTCCTCCGGCTGGCTGGAGGCAATGTTCACGGGCGTGCCCACACGCGTCAGCGCGAACAAGCGGGCCGCCGCCTGGCGATGCAGGCGCACGCAGCCATGCGTGTGCGGCGACGGCCACACAAAGCCTTCATGGAAGCCGTAAGCCGGCGCAAACTCGCACCAATACATCATCGGATATCCCGCATCCGGCTCGCTTGCGCGGCGGCGGAACTTGTCCTTGTTGAAAATCGTGAAGTTGCCCGTGGGCGTCGGCGAATGCGGCGACCCGACGCAGCCCTGCGCGGCCATGAGAAGGCGGTCGCCTTCCATCACGTAGAGGTTCTGCGTCGCGAGCGACAGCTTCACCCGCACGTTCGCGGGATTCTTCGGCGTATGGGCCACCACACTGTAGCTTCCGCCGGTGGTCGCCGTCGTGCACGCGCCCAGCATGAGCGCGCCTGCGGCAAAAATAGTCAGGGCAAGAGATTTCATGAGCGGCGACCAAAAAGCATTGGCGCGCCCAAAAGTCAATCAGACCAAAGTAGGGGATCGGCCTATCCCACACAGACCGAGCGCAAAGCGCCCGGCCTTTCGTCATTTCCACCTCACTATCCCACCACCGTCACCATCACATTTCCCGCCGCATCCACCACCAGCGGCAGCTGCGGCAGATCCTTCGTTGCCGGCCCCTTCGTCACATGCCCGCTCGGATCGAAGCGCGAGCCGTGGCAATCGCAGTAAAACGTGCGGTCCGCCTCCGCCTCCAGCTTGCATTTCCGGTGCGTGCAATACGACGAGAGCGCCGTGAGATGCCCCTGCTTTTTCACCAGGAAAAAACCCACGGCCAGAAACTCCGAGTACACGCCCTCCGCCGCGTACCGGCTCGCCGGCCCCGCATTCACGACGCGCGGCGCTCCTCCTCCGCCGCCCGGCGACAGCCCACTGCACCCCGCCGCCGCCAGCGCGGCCATCGCGGAACAAACGAATTGCTTCCGGCTCAAACCGTTCTCGGCGGGGCGTTCGTTTTGCATGATGCTTAGAATTCAAACACGAGGCTCGTGAACAAGCCCCAATTTTGTTCCTCCCGCGCCACGTCGTTCAGCGGGAACACATAGCCGAGACCCAGCCGCGGCTGCACTTTGCCGATGAGATTCATGTTCGCGCGAAAGCCCACCAAAGCCGTCAGGCTCGTCTCGCCGTCATCTTCCTTGTTCAGCTGCGTCTCACCCGCCAGTTCCACCACCGGAACGAACTGCTGCACCCCGGGAATCGGCAACTGATCGTGCGGGATCACGTAGCCGATCGTGGTGCCGTATTCCAACGTGTGGATGCCGTCGTCTTCGTCACCGTAGAGCATGGAGTAGCCCACGATGGTTTGAATTGTGAAGTGCTTCCCGATACGCGTGTCGTTGAAAATCTTCGGCACCACTTCCGTGCTCTTGCTCACGACCGTGTTCGTGGGAATGACTACCTCGATGCCAATGCCAAACGTCGTGTCAAAGGTCCCGTCTTTGGACACATATTGGTAGAGCGGATAGCGCGCGCCCAATTCCACGCCGCCCCATCCCTTTTCCGTCTCGGTACCGGCCTCCACCGACCGCTCATAGCTTGTGGCGATTTCCAGCGTCAGATTGCCGATGCCGAACTCGTACTCCGCCTTGAATTCGTCGGCGTGGTTGTTCCGCTGAAACCCACGGAACCAATCGAAGCGAAACTCACCCTCCTCCAGGTTCGAGTCATCATTCAAAAACGGCTCCGGAAAATCCCCCGACCCATATGTGCTCCGGTGGTCGAGCCCATTGAACAACCCGTAGCGGGTGCTCAGCGACTCATCCTTCGCCCACACCGCTTTACCATCGCCCGCCTGAGCGGACAGCGTGAGGGCCAAAGAAACCGTGGAGACGATGAGAGAGGTAAGAAGGCATTTCATAACAAACGGGAAAGATACTGAGACTGAGTCGCAAGCGCGGAGGTCTAGGTATCTTGCAACTCAGCGTCAACAAACTATTGCAACCGACTCTCAATAGACTTGGAAGTCGCTACGCCCGAATCGATTGCCTCCATCGGGCGAAGTCCATCCCGAAAACGGGATCCAAACCGCGCAGAACCCGAAAAGGCGCCTCCTTTCGTTAAGCGCCTCGAACCAGGAACCTGTCTTGGCAATCGCTATTAACTGGCCCCACTACCTCCGATACTCCGCCTCGGTCACCTGCTCCATCCACTCCACGGCCTTCCCTCCCAACACCTCTTGGATAGCGAAATGCGTCATCCCCGTCGTCGCCGTCGCCCCGTGCCAATGCTTCTCCCCTGGCGCAAACCGGATCACATCCCCCGGGCGGATCTCCTCCACCGGCCCGCCCGCGCTCTGCGCCCACCCACACCCCTCCGTGACAATCAACGTCTGCCCCAGCGGATGCGTATGCCACGCCGTCCGCGCTCCCGGCTCAAACGTCACCCTCGCCCCCGCCACCCGCCCCGGCTCCTGCGCCGAAAACAACGGATCAATCCGCACCGACCCGGTAAACCAATCCTCCGGCCCCTTGTTCGATGGCTGTGCACCAACACGTTTGATTTCCATATCTCAGTTTCTCTCGCCCCGCCGTTCCACGGTCAACCCAGCAAGCAACGGAGCACCCTTCATGTAGCTGCGACCGGAAGGTCGCAGGGAACAATTCGCTTTGCCTTGAAACTCGCCCTCTACGGTTCGCTCCGAATCCAGCCAGCCCGGAGGGGTGCCGGAGCGAATTCCACTCCGGCACCCAAATCCAAAACGCCTTCCGCTACTCCCTCTTCAGCGAACTCATATCGATCGAAAACCGATACTTCACCTCCGCCTTCGCCAGCCGCTCGTATGCCTCATTGATCTTCTGGATTGGAATCACCTCCACGTCCGCCGTGATGTTGTGCTTTCCGCAGAAATCCAGCATCTCCTGCGTCTCGGGCAGACCGCCAATCGGCGAACCCGACAGGCTCTTCCGCCCAAAGATGAGGTTGAAAGCCGAGACCGGCAGCGGCTTCTCCGGCGCCCCCACGAGCGTGATATTTCCATCGACTCCCAACAGTTGGAGATACGCATTGATGTCATGCTCCGCCGACACCGCATCGAGGATGAAGTCGAAGCTGCCGGCGTGTTTCTTCATCTCGTCCGCATCGCGCGACATCACCACCTCATGCGCCCCGAGCCGGAGCGCATCGTCCTTCTTGTGCGGCGAGGTACTGAACACCACCACGTGCGCGCCAAACGCCCGGGCAAACTTCACGCCCATGTGCCCGAGCCCGCCGAGCCCCACCACGCCCACTTTCTTCCCCGGTCCCACGCCCCAGTGCCGCATCGGCGAATACGTCGTGATACCCGCGCAGAGCAGGGGCGCCGCGCCCGCGGGATCCAGATTCTCCGGCACACGGAGGACAAACCGTTCATCCACCACGATGCTGTCCGAATACCCGCCATACGTCATCCCGCCCAGATGCTTGTCCGGCGAGCCGTAGGTCAGGATCATCCCCGGGCAAAACTGCTCATTCCCCTTCTGGCACTGCGGACACGTGTGATCGGAATCCACGAGGCACCCGACGCCCACGAGAGCGCCCGCCTTGAATTTCGTCACCGATGACCCGGCCTTGGTCACGCGCCCGATGATTTCATGCCCCGGCACACACGGATAAACCGTGGGCATGAAGTCGTGCCATTCGTCCCGCGCATAGTGCAGGTCCGAGTGGCAAATGCCGCAGAACAGAATCTCGATCTGCACATCGCGGTCCGTCGGTTCGCGTCGCTGGATGGAACTGCTCGCCAGCCGCGCCGTCGCACTGGCCGCGGAATACGCCCGGGCCCCATAGGTTCTTACATTGCTCATGTTGTTGGTTGGTTAGGTTAGGTTGAAAACAAATTTGGAGGGCGAAGCCCTTCGGTGGATGGCGCGCTCCGCGCGGCATGCTGAAACACACACCGAAGGCGCCAATCCTCCTCCGCTCTCATCGATCAATCAGCTTCTGCATATGCTCCGGATAGCGCGCTCCCTCCACGGGGATCGCCGCCGCCGCCTCGCCAATCACCCGCAAATCCTGCGACGTCAGCTCCACCTCGATCGCCCCGAGATTCTCCTCCAGCCGGTGCAATTTCGTCGTCCCAGGAATCGGCACGATCCACGGCTTCTGCGCGAGCAGCCAGGCCAGCGCGATCTGCGCCGGCGTCACTTTCTTCTGCGCCGCAATCGTCTTCACCATCTCGACCATCGCCAGGTTCGCCTTACGCGCATCCGCCGCAAAGCGCGGCGAGATGTTCCGGAAATCCGTCTCACTGAATTGTGTCGTGTCGTCGATCTTCCCGGTGAGAAATCCCTTCCCCAGCGGACTGAACGGCACGAACCCAATGCCCAGCTCTTCCAACGTGGGCAAAATCTCCGCCTCCGGCTCGCGCCACCACAGCGAATACTCGCTCTGCAGCGCCGTCACCGGCTGCACCGCATGCGCCCGGCGGATGGTTTGCGCTCCGGCCTCCGAGAGGCCGAAGTGCTTCACCTTCCCCTGCGCAATCAGCTCCTTCACCGTCCCCGCCACGTCCTCAATCGGCACCGCCGGATCCACTCGGTGCTGATAGAGCAGATCGATCGTTTCCACCCGCAGCCGCTTCAACGACGCCTCCACCACCTCCCGGATATGCCCCGGTCGACTGTCCGTCCCCGTCATCTTCCCATTCTCGATCTTAAACCCAAACTTGGTCGCGATGACCACATGCTCGCGGACCGGCGCCAGCGCCTCGCCCACGAGTTCCTCATTGGCAAATGGCCCGTAGACCTCCGCCGTGTCGAAAAACGTGACCCCGCGTTCCACCGCCGCGCGGATCACGCCGATCATCTCGTTCTTCTCCCCCGCCGGACCGAACCCAAAACTCATGCCCATGCATCCCAGACCGAGGGCCGAGACTTCCAGATTACTGTTTCCTAAAGTGCGTCGTTGCATCGTGATTCCTCTCATTTGATTTCGCGTCCACCCTATCGGTCACGCGCATCCCCGTCGCCCCCACTCTTGCGCCACCTGTTCCATTCTTGCTCAAAAGATTCTCCCGCACTCCCGAGCAACGCCCCAGTAATGTAGCTAAGACCGGAAGGTCGCAGTGCGAGCTTGAGAATAACAGCGGGGCTCCCGACTACCTCTGCCGCCGATAATCACTCGGCGAGAGCCCCGCCTCCCGCCGAAACAGCCGCGCGAAATGGCTGGGATTCGCATAGCCCACCTCCAGCGCCACCGCCACCACGCTCTGCTTCGTCTCCCGCAGGAGCTGCCGCGCCGCATTCATCCGCAGGTTCGTATGGTACTGCAGCGGCGACACCCCCGTCGCGCTCTTGAATAACCGGTGAAAGTGAAACTTGCTCAACCCCGCCTGCCCCGCGAGCTGCTCCAAATCGAACTCGTCCGCCAGATGCTCCCCCATCCACTCCGTGATCTGCCGCAGCTTAAACCCCGGCAGCGCCGAACTCCCGCTCTGCGGCTCCTTCGCCAGTTCCGCGTAGTTTCGCGCCAGATGCACCGCAATGGCCTGCCCGATCCCCTGCACGAAAAGCGCGCTCGCCTTCGGCCGCATCAGCTCCTCGCGCAACCGCTCCATCATCCCCTCCAGCGCCGCATCCGTAAACGCTGAGAGATCCCGCAGCCGTACGTGCGCCGCATCCACGCCGAATGCCTCTTCCAGCGCCCGCTGCAGCAGCGGTAGCTCGATGAACACGAGCATCGTCTCGAACGGCTCCTCCGACAACACCCGCCAGCGGCAATCGTACGGCGCCCCGCCCGTCGTCAGGAAAAATGAGCCCCTTCGGATCCGGTGCGTGATCCACGGCTGCCCATTCTCCCGCTCTTGAAACTCCGCGTCGCCCGAAATGGTCCACGCCAAAAACGGCTCGCTCACCGCCGGCAGCGATACCATCTCCACATTCCGCGGCGGCGCCGAAATCCACGCCTTCACCTCCCGCCACGCCTCACCCCGCCCGATGTGCATGGGCCTCCCACCCACATACTGCTCAAACGCTTCCGCAGACGTCGTCTCAGGAATCGGCATGGATGAAAGCATAGGCGTCGCAAAGGTCCGCGGCCATCCCAATACGTCTCTCCCTTCTTTCCAGTTTCACACCCCGCATGCTTGGCGCGTCTGTCGCCGCAGCCGGATTCGAGTGGAACGAGAATCCGGCCACGGCGACAGACGCGCAGAGCATCGCGAGCGTCTACCGGTATTCTTAAACCGCGCTAAATCTTCAATCCCCTACCCCTGCGCTTTCCCCCGCCGCAGCCGGAACGGATCACTCTTCACAATCGCCGTCACCAGCGCGGAGAATTTGTATCCCCCCTTCGCCGTCTCGGCCTGGATACGATCCACGGTGCGGTCGTCATAGTAATCCAGCCCGCGCCCCAGCGCGTAGATCAGCATCTTCTCCGCGAGGCAATGGGCGAACAGATCCTTCTTCTCCCCCAGCAGCTTTTTCAAATCTCCGAGCGACTTCAGCTCCAGCCCATCGATCTTCCCGCCCACCTCGACCGGCTGGCCTTCCTCATTCTTGTCGCGCCATTGGCCGATGCCGTTGAAGTTCTCCATCGCAAAGCCCATCGTATCCATCTTCGCGTGGCAATTCGCGCAGGCCGGGTTAGCGCGATGCTGCTCCAGCTTTTGGCGGAAACTCCCGCTCAGCTCCTTGCGATTCTTGTCATCCAGGCTCGGCACGTTCGGCGGTGGCGGTGGTGGCGGATCGCCAAGGAGCTGCTCCAGGATCCACTTTCCACGCTTCACCGGCGAGGTGCGTGTGGGGTTCGAGGTCACCGTTAAAATGCTCGGCTGCGTGAGCAGCCCGCCGCGCGGCGTTCCGGTGAGTGACACCCGCTTGAACTCATCGCGCTGAAATCCGCCCGGCGGCTGGAGGTTGTAGATCTCCGCGAGCCGCCGATCGATGTACGTGAAGTCCGAGTCGAGCAGATCCAGGATGCTCCGGTCCTCGCGCACGATTTCCTTAAAAAAGAGCTGCGTCTCCGTCATCATCGACGCCTTCACCGATGACCGGAAGCGCTTGAATTTCCCTTCATCCGGCTGCACCGCGGCGAGCCGGCGGAGCTGCAGCCACTGCATCGCAAAATTATCCGTGAGCGTCTCCGCGCGCGGGTCCTTCAGCATCCGCTTCACCTGCGCCTCGAGGTTCGCCGTGAGCTGCCCTTTCTGCGCGAGCGCGAGCAGTTCGTCGTCCGGACACGTCGCCCACAAAAAATAGCTGAGCCGCGACGCGAGCTGAAACTCGTTCACCGCATGCGCTTCCGGGTTTTCCGGCTGCTCATCGGGCTCCATGCGGAAGATGAATTTCGGCGACGAGAAAATCGAAATCAGCGCCATGCGGAGCCCGCTCTCCCATGTCTCGCCGCGCTGCACCGCGGCATCCGCCACCTTCGCCACGCGCTCCGTTTCCTCGGGCGAGACCGGACGCCGCCACGCCCGCGGCAAAAAGCCCGACAGCACGTCGCGCGTGCGCTGCTGCGGCGTCTTCCCCTCCGCCGGGGCCGACGCCCACCGCTTCACAAACGGCGACCGCGCATCGAGCGGACCCTCCGTTTGCAAAAACTCCACATACAGCGTGGGCGGCGGATTCGCTCCCGCATCCTTCACCAGCGCGATGGCCACGCGCTCGATGCCCTTCATCGGCGGGATCAATCCCTCCACGAATTGCGGGTGTTTGTCATCGCGCGCCGTCACCTCCGCGATTTGCACGATGCGGCACCGCTGCACCTGCGGGACTTTTTCAATCTCCAGCTCCGCCAGCTTCGCCGCCGGCTCGGGATTTTCGATTTTCTCCCCCGCCACCAGCAGCGCCACTTTTACCGGACGCCCGCTCGGCGTCTCCGCATACACGCGCGCGCGAAACTTGTGCTCGCCGCCCGGCTCCAGGTGAAACGACGTATTCAGCGGCCCGGTCTCGATGTGCGTCTTCCCCGGCACCAGCAGCCGGTAGTTCCCGCGCATCGGCGTGCTCGGCGCGCCCGGCTCGCAATACTTCGAGTACTGCGTGCGCGTGATCGGCTTGCCCGGCGTGACTGGGATAGCCTGCTCCGCCACCGCCTGCGCCGCGTCCAGGTACCGGTCCATCAGCACCGGCGAAAGGCTCAGCACATCGCCATTGTTGTCGAACCCATAGCCCACGTCATCGATCGGAAAATCCGCCGCTGGCTGCAAATCGATGCCCACCAGATCGCGGATCGTATTATTATACTCGGAGCGATTCAGCCGCCGCAGCGTCACGCGCCCCGGGTCCGGCTTGGCCGACTTGTCGTAATTCGCAAACACCGCCTTCGCACTCTCGATGAACGCCCGCTTCTCCGCGTCCGACGGCTGCGGCTTGTCATCCGGCGGCATGTCCCCCTTCTGCACCGCCTCCAGGATCTGCTTCCACTTTTTGCGCTGTTTCAGCAGCGACACGTCATCGCGATACTGGTGCAGCGTCAGATCCGCCTTGTGCTTCTCCGCCCCGTGGCACGACGTGCAATTCTTCTCCAAAAACGCCACGCCCGCCTTGGAAAACGGCTCCGCCGCGTGCGTCCCTGCGGATAGCGCGAAGACGACGAGGAGCGCCAGAAAGTGGAACGGGGTTGCCACCCGTGGCCTGCGAGCGCCGCGAGCGCTCCAATGTAGCCGCAAGCGGAAGCTTGCGGTCTGATCAGCCCGCGGCCTCCCGGCCGCAGCTACATTAAGGGCGCCTCCGCGTCTCGTTCGGTCTTCGTGCATTGCGTCTTTCAAAATCGTGTCAGTGGCTCCGTGGATAAGCACCCACCCTGCCCCAACTTGGCCGGTTTTTCACCTCCCAAGCCAAAAGCAGCTCCCGAATCCTCCGAGAGGGGGAGCGCACGCTTCCAGCGTGCTGGTCTGTGCATCCTGCGCAGACCGCTCTCGCCGCAGGCGAGCACGCGCGGCTTTCGGTGCGCAAAAACCGGATAGGCCGATCGCTCTGTGCTTCGCAGGATGCGAAGCACGGCACGCTGGAAGCGTGCGCTCCCCTCGCGGAGGATTCGGAACTGCTTTCGATTTCGCCCTGCCCCCTGCCCCCCACATTTCTCCTCCCCGTTCTGGCATCCCGCCAAAGGCGCGCTATGGTCCGCGATTAGCCTGCCATGCTTCGCGTCGCCATCCTTGTCCTTACGCTGTTCTTTTCTGTCCGCCCCCCGACTTACGCCCAGCGAGGACCCCGTGACCGCGACCGCGATCCCCAGGACCAACGCGGCCCACAATCCCCCGCCCCCACCGGCACCTGGATCGGCAAGGACGGCAAAAAATTTGTCGCCGACCTCGTCGCCGCCGATGGCCTCCGCGCGACCTTCGCCCCGGTGGATAAACCGCGCTTCGTCATCCCCCTCACCGACCTCTCCCCCGAGGATGCCGACAACATCCGCTCCTGGCGCGCCACCTATTTCCGCACCCCGCTCGTCGACCCGAATCTCATCCCCAAATGGCCCGCGGGCGCCGATGCCGGCAAGTTCGACGTGAAAGCCACGGGTGAAGACGCCGGCACCTACCACTTTGAGAGCCCCAACTTCGCCCTCACCGCCGACCTCCGCCTCCCGCTCTCCGCCGTACGCGATATCGCCACCGTGCTCGAGGCCACCCGCGCCGTCCTCATCGCCATCCCCCTCGGCCTCCACGCCGGCGGCGAATCCACCAAATACCCCGTGATGCTCTACGGCACCCCCGACGCCTACGCCGCCGCCGGCGGCCCCAGCGGCAGCGGCGGGTTTTACGATGCCCGCGCCCGCCGCATGCTCGTCCTCCTGCCCAATTTCGGCATCGAGCAAAAAGGCGGCGTCATCCGGTTCAACTACCTCGGCAACTTCTTCATCCTCAAACACGAGGTCACCCACCAGCTCCTCGCCCGCTGGCACGGCGGCTTCCCCATGTGGCTCTCCGAGGGCATCGCCGAATTCATCGCCTCCCTCCCCTACTCCGCCGGCCATTACACCCTGCAAAAGCCCGGCGCCGGCCTCCACGACTACATCCTCAAATGGCGCAAGGCCAAGGACGACGCCGGCATCACCCTCATCCCCTCCTCCGAACTCATGGGCCTCACCGAGCGCGACTGGCGCAAAGCCATGGCCCAGGGCGCCGCCTACGACCTCTACAACTCCTCCGCCCTCCTCGTCTGGTACTTCATCCAGGAAGACAACGGCTCCCGCTTCGCCGCCTACCTCGACGCCCTCCGCCGCGGCCGCGAAGAATCCGAAGCCACCCCCCTCCTCCTCCGCAACCGCAAACTCAGCACCATCGACGAAGACGTCGCCGCCATGGCGAAGAAAATGGGGCTGCTGCAGAAGAAGCCGGATGTGGTGGGTGGGAAGAAGTGAAGGGGGGGGGCGCCGCCGCCGCCCCCAATTTCGCTTAAAGCTATCGGGTTCAGGCACCTCCGCGCTTTGAGATGTGCTTCGCCCTGATAAGAACCAGCAGGGAGTGCCGTCGCAAAAATGCAATGATAGGGACTAACCGCTAACCTTGACGTATATATTTGTTTAACGTAGCAACACGCTAAGGCCAAAGCATAGGCATCCCCTAAACCGACAAGCCGCATTGGAAATCGATTTTCAAGAGAAAGCTCTTCGCGACCACTGCGAAAGCGATAGCAAAGCCAGGAGCGCCTATGGCGTGAAGTCCGCTACCGCACTAAAAGCGCGAATGTCCGATCTTCGCGCTGCTGACTCGGTCCTCGAATTATTGGCAGGAAGTCCCAGGGAGACTGACCCACTGCCCCCCGGGCAATTCGTCATAGACTTGTCCAGCGGCTGGCGTATGGTTTTTTGTAGCAATCACACGGCGACTCCAACGATGAAATCGGGAGCCGTCGATTGGACAAGAGTCAGTCGGATTAGAATTCAACGCATCGAGAGATACAATGTCTGATATCGACTTCAACCCAGACTGGATCTCCCCTCCCGGAGACACGATCATCGATATTCTCCGAGAACGCTCGATCTCCCGGCATGAATTCGCCCAGCACATAGAAGTAACTACTGAGCAAGCAGCTGAGATTTTGCTCGGCGTAGCCAGAATTACCGAGGAAACAGCGCGCCGCCTCCACAAAATCGTAGGGGGAACGATCGCATTCTGGTTGAAGCGAGAATCTCAATACTCAGAAGAATTAACGCGCCGCGGAAGTAGGATCGCAAAAGGTGAGGCGCAACGGTGGCTACAGGAACTCCCGCTAAACTACATGGTAAAAGCGGGCTGGGTTGAACACGCATCCGCCCCTGAAGAACGTCTAGCGAATTGTCTTCGCTTTTTCGGAGTTTCGAACTTGAGCGCTTGGAAGCAGTATTATTGCGATGCCGTCGAGGTAGCTTATCGAACCTCTCCAAGCTTCCAGTCCCACAAGGGAGCAGTATCCACTTGGTTGCGTCTTGGAGAAATACAGGCAACCAGTTTGGATTGCGCTCCGTGGAATAGAGAACAATTCTTAAAGACTCTTCCCACTATTAGAAAGCTCACGAGGTGCGACGAGCCGAGGGAATTCATCCCTGAATTAAAACGGCTCTGTGCTAAATGTGGTGTAGCCTTGGCTATTGTTCGCGCTCCAAACGGCTGTCGAGCCAGCGGAGCTACGCGATTCCTCTCGTCCGAGCGGGCATTGATGATTCTCAGTTTCCGGCACCTTTCCGATGACCACTTTTGGTTCACCTTTTTTCATGAGGCAGGCCATCTAATATTGCACGGAGAAGGAGACGTTTTCCTAGATGAGAATGACCAAATCACGTCGGTTAAAGAGAGCGAGGCGAATGATTTTGCAAACGAAGTTCTAATCCCATCTACTTTTCATGCGGCATTTGAAGATTTGCAGCCAGAGACCCGCGCGATAGTCAGGTTCGCTAGGACGCTTGGAGTTTCTCGTGGAATCATCGTGGGCCAGCTTCAGCATGCTGGACGAGTTCCTCGACACCATTTCAATGCACTGAAACAGTTTTTTAAATGGGAGGAAATTGGTAGTTAGAGTTGGGACTACCCGCGGAAAGGACGGAACTTCGAAGGGCTCTTTTGCCAATTGCAAAGCGCATCTTCCATAACCTGCATGCCAACCAAAAGCCTTGATTCGAGTTCCACGACCATTCGGTCGAGGCGATGAACATCCAAGTGCGCATCCAAGCGGCCCGCGAACAGCAACCGCGCTCCCTTGGCAGGGCCCGTCGCCTCATTCATATATGTGGAACCAGGCTCAATGTCGGCAAGGGACAATTTCCCTAACATAGTTAGGTAGTCAAATTTTGCGGTTCGCCCGAACCGAATGACACAGCTCATCGAAATATAAAGTCGATCAAACGCGAGCCTTCGATCGCCATCCGTAGCCTCCAGCGCCTCCGCTACCAAAGCCTCATGAGTTCTCGGCGGGGCCACCCAATTGACGTAGCTTTCAAAAACGCGTGCCGTGCCATGCATAGAGTCAGCTTTCAATGTCTCGTATTTACGATGATTCCCGAAGTGCCTGGGAATACCATCGGTTCGCAACCGCTCTTCATTCTTTTGCAGCCAGTCAGAGAAGCCCGCAGTGTCTCGGCTAATCCGAGCCCAAGTCCAAGGACGCGGCAAGCCTAGGGCACCATATACGTCTCTCGCCAATCGCCATCCTGTCTTTAGATGTTTGCCGAAATGGACGGACAAAAAGACTAACCAAAATGCTTCATCTATTCTCCCCTCTCGGGCGTGAATAATCGCGGCTTTCAGGGGATCAAAAAGAGCACTCTTACAGTCCGCCCTTTGAGGAGATACATCCCTCTCTAGCATCCGTCTCACATATTGAACTCGATGTTCACTCTCAAGTAGTTGCTCAACAAAGCTATCGAGGCAGCCAGCGGATTCAATTCCAGGAAGAGGATAAACCTCGCGAACGAAAGCGCGTAGACATCTTGCTAGCCGAGTTCCCTCTTGGCGGTCTCGCGGTCTCATCTTTCCCAATTAGCAATTTCCTCTTGTATCCAATCCCGAATCGAAGAAGTGACGGCACGTGTTACCCCGAAACTACTTTGGATATTATGGTTGTAGCCGAGCACGAGAATGCTCCGCCCCAATTCAATACCGGCGAGCGTGTCAAGAATTCCGCTATATCCAATCCCTGGAACTCCATCTCCCGCGGAGCGCGGCAAAGTCCAACTCGCTTTCCTCTTTCCTTCCAATCTCATCTCCGAAATTGCCTCAAACTGGTTTACAACGGTCCGACCGTTAAGAATTAAAACATTCACGGCGGACGCTTTTAGCAGTTGAGCTAACGTCTCTGCCCCAACAGACAAAAGCAAACCCCTCTCCTTTGCATTCAACTCTGTCCATTTGCGGGAGGTTGCATATGGCACAAGGTCCAAATGGCAGGCCGTTGGATTCAGGCCATAGTATGAAAAACCGGCTCCCGCAAGGATAGCATCCAACTTCTTAAACCAAAGGTCGTATGGATTGCCAGAAAAATAATATCTACACGATTCCAAAATCTGATGAAAATGCTGAATTTCCATCTCGGCCCAGCACTTGATTTTTAGAGATTCAAGCGTATGGAATCGTCGCTGGTTTCCAGTTAACTCCTCTCCCCTTTCATTTACAAATTCGCGATTGCTTGGATTTAACCCAAGGGTCGCGACCGTAGCATTCAATAAGTCCCCAAAACAAAAGACTGGGGCTCCCCAAGGAATCACGTCGGCTTCAATCAAAACCCGGTCATTCAGCTTTTCGACCAGATTTGAAATAAGAGAGCGAAATTGAAGCTGCCTTGGTAAAATCATGCAATCACAACATTACTTACCAGATTCATCTAACGCAAGTGGAAGCTGCGTTACAATTTTATGTTCTGTGAGTTTTTCCACGGTTTTGTTTTTATCATTTATGTACATCTCGTAAACCCGTGTCGTCATCCTTGATTTGATTTTCCTTATAGTTTTTCCGTCTTTTTTTCGAAAAGCTTGGAAAATTGCCAGTAGCCGCAAAACGTCTTTCCAATAAGAATCCAAGCGCATTCCCTCGATATCTGGAGAGCGACCGAGTCGGAATTCCTTTTCCATGGACAACACCTTCCGTACGGCAGGCCACTGATCACCGACGGGCATTGGCGGCATTGCGGTGGTTGAGTGCCAACCCTCATTTAGATATGTTTGAGCACCCCTTCTGTGCTCTTCGTACAGATGGAGACTTCCAACTGCATGTTTATAACTACCCATCTCGAGGCCCAACGAACGGGCAATCAATTCTTGAAGCATTGTAAATGATAATACATCATGCGGTAACCCTAAGTATGCATCATTTGACCGCATATAAGTTATCATCTCTAGCCGCTCATGGCGCACCAAGAATTGTAAAGTACACGTGCACGGAATATCGCTATGTTCGCCCACCAAATCGTCTCCCCGAAATAATTGTATAGCCGCCCTGCGAGAGGCCCTCTTTTTAGTCAGGAGAGAAATTATATTCTGGATTTGATTCGGTCCATCCGGATGAATGAGACGAGGTCCATATGCGCCAAAAATGGTTCGCCCATCATCACTGTCATTGATGTATCTTTTAATGTAGTACGATATAAATTTCAGCGAATTGCTGCCCGCGAGGTACCAGAGAAGTTCTCCGATGCAGCTAAAGATTCTGCCTTTAATCTCGGATCTACTTAGCCGCGCACGCGGGTTTTGTATCCTTAATAAAACACCCGTCACCTCAACCATCTCTCCACGCGTAGGCACGATCCGCGTCTTAACTTTTAGGAGACGCGTATATACAGCTCTCAAGAGGTCATCAAGGGTCGGGGCGGAGATGTACATTGAAGAGTACTAAATCCCAGTATGCGCCCCGGCCCTGAATAGGTCAACGCATAAATTAGCTTACTGTAATGATCGTAGCGAAGCTCAAGCCGAAATTTCCGACCTACCCCACCGGGTACTCCCACGGCTTCCGGTAGGGACGGCTGAGCAGGGCGGTGGCTTTTTCATCGCCGATGATCTGTTCCTTGGCGCCGTCCCATTGGATGCTGCGGCCGAGTTTCCAGGAGAGCATGCCGAGCAGGGGGAGGACGGAGGCGCGGTGGCCGACTTCGATGTTCGCGGTGGGCTGGCGTTTGGCGTCGATGGCGGCGACGAAATCGGCCCAGAGGAGCTGGATGTTGTGGCCGTCGGGCTCCTGGAGCTGGGAGTCTTCGTGGATGATTTTGTCGCGGTTGTTGGCGGGGTAGAAGGTCCAGCCGTCGCGCCAGCCGATGTGGAGCACGCCTTTGGTGCCGTAGAAATAGGCGCCGATGCTATGCTTCTCGGTGGCGTTGCCGCCAAATTTGCGGTGCTCCCAGGTGCAGGTGAAGTTTTCGAATTCGTAGACAGCCACCTGGTGGTCCGGGGCGTCGGTGGTCTGCTCGGTCTCGGTGCAGACGGCGGGGCCGGCGATGGAGCGGCCGCCGGTGCAATAGACGCTGCGGGGCGGCTGGCCGTCATTCCACCAGAGCACGTGGTCGAGCCAATGCGGGCCCCAGTCGCCGAGCGTGCCGTTGGCGAAGTCGAGGAAGTTGCGCCAGCCGCCGGGGTGGATGCGGGAATTAAACGGGCGCAGCGGGGCGGGGCCGCACCAGCGGTCCCAATCGAGCCCCTCGGGCGGCTTGGAGTTGGCGGTGGGTTTTTCGCGGCCGCCGCCACTATCGGCAAACAACCGCACCATGCCCACCTCGCCGACAGCGCCGGATTTGAGGAACTTCATGGCGGCGACGTGGTGCGGGCCGACGCGGCGGTGCATCCCCACCTGCACGAGCTGGCCGGTATCGCGCGCGGCCTTCAGCATGGCGCGGCTTTCGTTGATGGTGTGGCCGGTGGGTTTTTCCACGTAGACATGGGCGCCCGCCTTCACGGCGTCGATGGTCTGGAGGGCGTGCCAGTGGTCGGGCGTGGCGATGATGACGACCTCGGGCTTGGCCTTGGCGAGCAGCTCGCGGTGGTCGGCAAAGAGCTGGGGTTTGTCGCCGTTGAGATCATTGACCTGGTCGCCGGCGACCTCGAGCACGGAGCTGGCGACATCGCACAGCCCCACGACCTGGCAGCGCTCGGACGCGATGGCTTCCTTCAGCACATTCTTCCCCCACCAACCGGAGCCAATGAGCGCCGTGCGGAGCTTGCGCCCCGGCTGCTGCGCGCGGAGCACGTAGGGAGCAGCGCCGAGGGCGAGCGAGGCGGCGAGAGAGGTGTGGAGGAAACGGCGGCGATTCATGGCGGAGGGATTAACCACGAAAAACACGAAAGGCACGAAAAAGGAGCGGGCGGGAGAGAGCTACCACAGACGGCACAAAGGACGCAAAGGGCACAGAGATGGAGGGACCCTGGCGGAAAGAGCGCACGCGGGTGGGAGACAAAATCATGGGGCACAAAATCATGGAGGCGCAGAACAGGCGATGCTCGACAAGGAGCTCAGGCGATACGCCAAGCTCGCAAACCGACACGAACCGCTGATGCGGCAAAACCCAGCAGCTGATGGCCGGCGCCATGGCAGCAACATGATTTTGTCTCCGCGTGGCTGGCAGCTTTTCCGTGCTTTTCGTGGACCAAAAGAAAAGCGCAGTCCCCTCACCTTCTGTGCCCTTTGTGTTCTTTGTGCCTTCTGTGGTAACGCGCGTCGCTCTCCCGCTCAATGCACGTCCACTGCGACCAGATCGCCCTTCGAGCTGCGGCAGTAGATGAAGCCGTTGGCGAGCACGGGGGCGGTCCAGCATTTGCCGTCGAGCACCTTGGCTTGCGCGAGGATTTTCGGGGCCTCGGGAGTGGCGGCGAAGACGTAGAGATCGCCCTTCGAGCCGGTGACGATGAGCTTACCGTCGGCGGCAACGAGGCCGCCGGTGCCGATGCGCGGTTGCGCCCATTTTTCGGTGCCGGTGGCGAGTTCCACGCACTTGAGCTGCGCGGTGTCGCCGGCGTCGCCATTGAGACCGTAGAGGTAGCCGTCGATGAGCACGGCGGTGTTGAGCTGGGTCTTGAGCACCCCGCTTTTCCACACCACCTCGGGCTCGGGCTGGCCGGTGAGTTTCAGCAGCGCGGCGCCTTTGCCATAGCCGCTGGAGATAAAGACCTGGCCCGGGCCGGCGGGGATGGGGTCGGCGGCGTTCACGCCATACTCGGTGAGCCATTTCATGCGCCACTGCTCTTTGCCGGTCTGGAGGTCGACGGCGAGGTAGCCTTTGGCCGAGCCGAGGAGCGCGAGCCATTTGCCATCGGCCTGGATGGGGAGCGGCGTGGTGTAGCCGGCGGGGCTGGGCGCGGATTGCCAGAGCGTTTTGCCGGTGGCTTTGTCGAGCGCGAGGCCGGTGTCGCCGACGTTCAGAAGCAGGATATTTTCGTGCACCGTGGGCGAGCCGCCGAAGCCCCAGCCGGGAAGCTCGGCGCCCGTGTCTTTCGCCACGTTGCGGTTCCACACCACTTTGCCGGTGGCGGCCTCGAAGCAGAAAAGGTCGCCCCAGCGGCTGAGGGTGTAGACTTTGTCGCTATCGACCGTGGGCGTGCCGGTGGTGCCGCCTTCGAAAAATTTGTCGCCCAGCTCGGCGGGGTAGCTGTGCTTCCAGATCTCTTTGCCGGTCTTCGCATCGAGGCACGTGACGGTGTCCTTTTCGTCCGCATTGCCGAGGGTGTAGAGCCGGCCATTCGCCACCGAGACCGACGAGAAGCCCATGCCCACGGAGGCCTTCCACGCGATCTTCGGCCCGCTCGCGAGCGCCGCCGGGTTCCAGCCTTTTTCGTCCGAGATGCCGTTGCGATGCGGCCCGCGCCAGTGCGGCCAGTCGTCAGCGTGAACGGTGAGGCTCAGGGCCGCGAGGGCGGCGAAGACGGCCCGGCGAGTGGAAGCGGTTGCAGTCATAGGGCAGACGGGCCGCTTCGCATTTTGTGGACGAGCGGGCAATGCTTTTCCCAAATGTTCGGGCGCACATTATCATGGGGGGCGCCGCAGCCGGGAGCGCCGACGTCCTCAGTCGGCCTCTTACGAGCGCAAAGCGCCAAGCAGAATGGATTGCCATCTCAGCAGAGACGCTCGGTTGGCGGCATAAAGTCATTCGGAGGTCATCTTCCGGTTCCACCCTGGGATGGCACTGCATAGGCCTTCGCGCTTCGCGCCATAGGAAGCCGACTGAGGACGTCGGCGCTCCCGGCCCCAGCGCTTCCATTCGAATGTGCGCTTGTGAAAGCATACGCTTGCCTTCCGACCGTTGCCGGACGGAAACCCGAACTGACGGTCGGAAAACTCGTGGTCGGCGGCTGACTCCTGAGTCCTGCCCCTAACCCCTGAGCCTCCATTTTCCCTAAGCAATCCCCGCAAAACGCGCTATGTTTGCCCGATGATCTTGTCTCGACTGGCCACACTGTTGCTTCTGGGCTCTGCCCTGGTGCTTCCGCCTGCGCAGGCGGAGGGGCCCACCCCGGAGCAACTGCACAAGTTTGGCCAGGAGTTTTGCTTCAAGTGCCATGGTGCGCAAAAGCAGAAGGGGGATTTCAATTTCGAGACCACGCTGGAGCACATCGACGTGGCGAAGAACCGGAAGGACTGGGAGAAAATCGCGGAGCTGCTGGAGTCGGGCGAGATGCCGCCGGACGACAAGCCGCAGCCGCCGGATAAGGACCGGCAAGCGCTCATCCAGTGGATCGATGCGCAGCTTTCCGGCGCGGAGGCCGGGCCAGGACGCGTGACGCTGCGGCGGCTGAACCGCGAGGAGTATCACAATACGATCCGCGATTTGTTGGCGGTGGACGTGAACACCTCGGAGGATTTCCCGGCGGACGAGACGGCGTACGGGTTTGATACGATTGCGGACGCGCTGTCGCTGCCGCCGCTGCTGATGGAGAAGTATCTGGATTCGGCGGATAAGGTGATGACGAAGGCACTGGCAGGGGCCGAGCAGGGGCCGCCGTCGAAAACACTGCGCGGGCGGCAATTCAGCGAGCACGGCGACGACGTGCGCGGGCTCGATGACGGGTCGATGGGGTTTTATCGCGAGGGCGAGGCGGTGACGAATGTCGGCTTTCCCGCCGATGGCGATTACACGCTGCGCGTGAAGGCCGTGGGCGAGCAGGCCGGGCCGGAGCCGCCACGGATTGCGGTCTCCATCGATGGGCAGAAGGTGGGCGAGATTGCGGTGAAAGCGAGCGGCACGCCGGCCCTGTATGAGGTGAAGACCGCGGCGAAGGGCGGCAGCCACCAGCTGGCGCTGGCGTACCTCAACAACTACAAGGACGAGAATAATCCGGACCCAAAGATGCGCGGGGACCGGAATGCGTTTGTTTCCAGCGTGGAGGTGGTGGGGCCGGCGCATTTGCGCAAGGACATGCCGGAGAGTTTCAAGCGCATCTTTACCAAGCTGCCGCAGCCGGGCGAAGAGGCGAAGGTGGCGCGGGAACTCATCGGAAACTTTGCGGCGAAGGCCTACCGGCGTCCGGTGACGGCGGACGAAGTGGAGCGGCTGGCGAAGCTGGCGGATGCAGCGATGGCGGACAAGGCCCCCTTTACGGAAGCGGTCGGCGTGGCCATCCAGGCAGCGATTTCGTCGCCCACGTTCCTCTTTCGCTGGGAGATGGACCCGGCGGCGATGAAGCCGGGCGAAGTCCGGAACCTCGGCGATTACGAGGTGGCCTCGCGGCTTTCATTTTTCCTGTGGAGCTCGGTGCCCGATCAGGAACTCACTGACCTCGCCGCGAAGGGCGAGCTGCTGAAGAACGACAACGTGCGCAAGCAGGCGGAGCGGATGCTGAAGGACTGGCGCGCCGGGGCGTTTGTGCGAAATTTCTCCAGCCAATGGTTGCAAATCCGGGCCATCGACGAGGTGAACATCGATGAGAAGAAGTTCCCGCAATACACGTGGCAGCTGCGCGAGGCGATGAAGGAGGAGTCGCGCCTGTTTTTCGACGCCATCGTGCACGAGAACCGGAGCATCTACGATCTCCTGGAGGCCAACTTCACCTTTGTGAATCAGCGGCTCGCGGAGCTGTACGGCCTCCCGGACGTGAAGGGGGATAAGTTTCAACGGGTGACGCTGCCGGCGGGGTCGCCGCGCGGGGGCGTGCTCGGCCAGGCCGCCGTGATGGTGGCCACGGCGATGCCCACACGGACGTCGCCGGTGATTCGTGGCAAGTGGGTGCTGGAGCAGCTGCTCGGCACGCCGCCGCCACCGCCGCCCGCCAATGTGCCACCGCTGGAGGCAACGAAGGTGGACAAGGACGCGCCGCTGCGCGTGCGACTGGAGCAGCATCGGCAGAACCCGGACTGCGCGGTGTGCCATGCGAAGATCGATCCGGTCGGCTTTGCGTTGGAGAATTTTGATCCCATCGGCCAGTGGCGCACGCAAGAGGGGAACAACCCCATCGATACCAGCGGTACGCTCCCGAACGGAAAGAAGATCGCCGGGCTCGCGGATCTGAAGCAGTATGTGAAGGGCGAGAAGTTTGCCCGGAACCTCGCGCAGAAGATGTTGACCTACGCGCTCGGCCGCGGGCTGAACCGCGGGGACAAGGCCGCCGTGGATACCATCATGGCGCAACTGAAGAAGGACGATTACAAGATCACGTCGCTGATTGAGAGCATCGTGGTGAGCGATCCGTTCCTTAAGCGGCAGCGGGATGTGGCGGCGCGGTAAGAATTTGGTGCGCTCGAAAAAAAACCGGGGCCGGAATCCGCAGCCTCCCGGCTACGGCTACAAACACGTTGGGGATCATCGAACGATTCATTACCATGTCGCTGCGACCGGAAGGTCGCGGACGCTCGCACGGGAGTTTCGCGTTCGTCCGCGAGCTTCCGCTCGCAGCGACATGCGCGGCGGCATTATCATACTGAAATGAAATCGATACGAGCTACTCTCGCTGCCTTCGCCGCGCTGGTGAGTTCTGCTCCCGCAGAAGTCACGATCGATTCGGTGCCGGGGCAGGCCGCGGTGAGCGTGGAGTATGTGGGTGCGACGGACTTCAGCGGCCTGACGTGGCTCGGGGGCGATAACTACTACACGGTCTCGAACAAGTATCTGGGGCTGTTTCCAATGAAGATCGTGGTGGCGCCGACCGGGCGGCTCACCGACATCAGCTTTGGTACCCGCGTGATGATCCAGACGAACTACTCGGATCTCGAGGGCATCGCGTATCAGCCGGAGGGGCAGAAGGTGTTTGTGAGTTCGGAGACGGCGAATGGAATTGTCGGATTCAGCCGCGATGGCGATGCGACGTACTCCGTGAAGGTGCCGGAGATTTTTCAGCAGGCGCGGAACAACAAGAGCCTGGAGTCGCTGACGTACGGGGCGAAGTCCTTTTGGACAGCGAATGAAGACACGCTGAAGTGCGATGGGCCGATGAGCTCGGCGCGCGCGGGGGCGCTGGTGCGGCTGCAGAAGTTTGATGCATCGTTTCGTCCGCTGGCGCAGTACGCGTATCGCACGGAGACCTCGCTGTTTCGGGTGCATGATTCCGGGACGGGCGTGCCGGATTTGTGTGCGCTGCCAAATGGGCAACTGCTCGTGCTGGAGCGGGTGGTCGGGCTGGGGCTCTCGGCGAAAATTTACCTCGTGGATTTTTCCGGCGCGACGGACACGACGAAGCTGGGGCATCTAGACCGGGACCAGCCGCAACCGGTGAAGAAGACGCTGCTTTTTGAAAAGGCGACGGGGGTGCACAACTACGAGGGCATCGCGCTGGGGCCGGAGCTGGAGGGCGGCTGGCGGAGTTTAATCCTGATCGCGGATAGCGATGGGGGGACGACGCATTGGCTGATGCCGTTGCGGATTAAGTGGAAGTAGATCCCGGGATGGGCCGGCGGCCGCCCGTTCGCGGCTTTGATTTGGCGCTGCGCGCTTCGGCTCTAACTCCCGAACGGAGTCGGGAGCCACATTTCTGCCGCTCGCCCTTTAGGCGGCCTGGGAGGGGTGCGAGAGGGGCTTGGTTTGGGCCATCATGCTGCGGCCCACTTCTTCGAATTCGTTGATCGACATGGTCGGGACGGTCTCGGCGACGGGAACGCGCTGGGTCGATTGATACATGCCGTTGAGGAGCTCGATGCGGCCGTCGTCGTGCTCCACGAGCGCGGAGCAGCTCTCCACCCAATCGCCGCAGTTGTAATACGTCGTGTCGCCGATCTCGCGGATGATGGGCGTGTGGATGTGGCCGCACACGACGCCATGCACATTGTGCTCGCGGGCGTAGCGGACGACGCCTTCCTCAAACTGGCCGACGTAGTTCACGGCGCCCTTCACCTTGCGCTTGGCGTAGGCGCTGAGGGACCAATAGCCGCGACCAAAGAGGCGGCGGAACCAATTGAGCGGGCGGTTGAGCTTGAGAAGGAACTGGTAGCTGATGTCGCCGAGGTGGGCGAGCCAACGGGCGCACTGCACCACGGAGTCGAGCTCGTGGCCGTGCATGACGAAGAGGCGGCGGCCATCGGCGGTCGTATGGATGCAGTTGGGCTCGATCGTGATACCGCCGAATTCGCCGTGGAAGCCGGAGACAAACTCGTCGTGATTGCCCGGAACGTAAATGACCCGCGTCCCTTTGCGGGCGGCGCGAAGCAGCTTTTGAATGACGTCGTTGTGAGTCTGGGGCCAGTAGATCCCGCGGCGGAGGGACCACACATCGATCAGGTCGCCCACCACATAGAGGGTGTCAAACTCACGCTCCCGCAGAAAGTCGAGGAGGGCGGGGGCCTGCGCGCCCCGGGTGCCGAGGTGCACGTCGGAAATCCATCCAGTACGGAAACGCCGGTGTTGCATGGCCCATCAAGGGGGGCACGGGCGCTTTAAAGCAACGGATAACCAATGGTTTGCTAGTGATTTTGCCTCAACGCGATACGTCTGGAACGGAACCCTGACATTCGTAACTTAAATGCCACACTGGCCGGGGAATTATCCCGCGGCGCAGGCGAAAATTTAGAGCTACTACTTCCGCCACAACCATTGCAAGGCGGCCGGAAAAACGCTGCCGCCGTGGTTGCTGTTGTGCCCAAACGCCGGCGTGCCATCAGGATGCTCCGCAAACTCAAAATGGACGTCATATTTCATGTAGTCCAGGGCGGAGTGCATCTGTTGATTGGCGATGGGCCAGTTGCCAAACTGGTTATCGATATCACCCGAGGCATCTTCCAGATACACCCGGATCGGTTTGCGTTCGGTTTTGCGAATCAAACTCGGGTAGGCGTTGCCTCCGCGAATATTGGTGAAACTGCCGATGGTGGAGAGCACTTTTCGAAAGGCTTCGGGGTGCTCCCAAGCCACGGTGAAAGAGCAGATGCCGCCGCTGCTGGCGCCGCAAATGGCGTGTTTTTCCGGGTCCTTGCTGAGCGGCCATTTCTTTTCCACTTCGGGCAAAATTTCCTCGAGGAGGAAGCGGGCGTACTGGTCACCGAGGCTGTCGTATTCCGCGCTGCGGTTGTTGGCCTTCCACTTCACAGTCTTGAGATCCTCGCCCTCTTTCAGTTTGTGGCCGGGGTTGATGAAGACGGCGACGGTGGGCGGCATATCGCCGCGGGCGATGAGATTATCGAAGACGGTCGGCACGCGCCAATTGCCTTTCGGGCCGACGTAGTCGTGGCCGTCCTGAAAGACCATGAGCGCGGCACTGCCATCGGGCTTGTACTGCGCGGGGACGTAGACCCACCACTGGCGCGAAGTGCCCTCGTAGATCTTGGACTGCCACGGCGGCATCTCGGTGAGCGTGCCGTGCGGCACGGCGGAGTTTTCACGGTGGTCCGGGGCTTCGACGAATTTGTCGTCGGCCAGGGCAGTCGCAGCGGTGATGACGGTGAGCAGGGCGAGGAAACGCATGACGAGGAAACCCGGATATGCGGGGGATCTTCGGAAAAGTCACGCACGAGGAGATCCGGATCGAGGCGGAAGCGGAGAGGAGATAGCGCCTTCGGCGTTTGCTTTCGCACGCTGCGGCGGAGTGCAGCTGAGGTGCGCGAGAATCCTGGACCACGAAATAAGGAAATAAGAAACCGTGAACCCCGTGATCAGAAGACGACGCTATACCGCTGAATTTAAAACCCAGGCCGTGGGTTTGGTGAGCTTGGGCAAGAG
>Ga0207639_10000126_pt1 | contig 56046 bp, 64 predicted proteins | sample KBSCornC32_FD_184299 | JGI IMG/M metagenome (GOLD analysis project Ga0207639, IMG submission 184299) | Corn rhizosphere microbial communities from Kellogg Biological Station, Michigan, USA - KBS Corn C3-2 (SPAdes) (version 2) | ecosystem: Host-associated > Plants > Roots > Rhizosphere > Soil ... | reverse complement strand
GTCTGCGCTTCCGCATCACCGCCACCGGTCCCGGCGGCCACTCCTGGTCCGACGCAGGCGTCCCCAACCCCATCCTCATCCTCGCGCGCGTGCTGCTCGCCATCGACAGCCTCCCGCTCTCCGACAACCCCCTCACCACCATCAACGTCGGCAGCATCTCCGGCGGCACCTCCATCAACTCCATCCCCGAGACCGCCTCCGCCCTCATCGACCTCCGCTCCACCGACCCCGCCCAGCTCACCGCAACCGAAACCGAAATCCGCCAGATCGTCGAGCGCGCCTCCCTCGACCCCGCCATGCAGAACAGCGGCTCCGAACCAGCCACCCTCCGCCTCGAAACCATCGGCAGCCGCCCCGCCGCCGCCCTCCCCGACGACTCCCCCATCCTCCACACCCTCCGCGCCGTCGATCGCCACCTCAACCTCCGCACCGAGCCGCGCCTCGGCTCCACCGACGCCAACATCCCGCTCGCCCGCAACATCCCAGCCATCGCCATCGGCACCGGAGGCGCCGGCGGCGGCATCCACACCCTTCAGGAGTGGTACGACCCAACCGGCCGCGAAATCGCCCTCCGCCGCATCCTCCTCACCCTCCTCGACACCGTCCAACTCACCGCAGACCTCAGCGAAGCCCCAGATACACCTTTCCCCCAACCCGGCGTCTAATTTTTGTTGCCATTCCTTTTTGTTGCCATTCCTTTTTTGTTGCCATTCCCGAAGGGAATCTGCGTTCCGCCAGGTGCCCGATGAGCCGCCAAACCAAGGAACCAGAACAACGCTATACTTAACACTTCGCCCGCCATAAACGAGCCCGGCGCACAAATCGAGGTCAGACGCTCCATGTACACCCCAGACTCACAGAACAGCACACGCCCCACTCTGCTCGACCGCATTCGCAGCCGGAAGCTCACGACGACCTTCACCATCCTTGCCACGCTCTCCGTCGGCATCCTCATCGGCTCCGTGCTCACCTCGAACGTCAGCGGCAAAGAGCAGCAGGTCGATTCCTCCGACGCCAGGCCGCTCGTCGTCCCCTCGCCCGTCCAGCTCTCCAACGGCTTCTCGCAGATCGTCAAACAGGTCAGCCCCGCCGTCGTCAACATCAACACCGAAGAGCTGCCCAAGCAGTCCGCCAACCGCCGCGGACGCCGCGCCCTCCCGCAGGACGGCGACAACAGCAACGACGACCAGTCCCCCGGCGACATGCAGGACTTCTTCAACCGCTTCTTCGGCGGTCAGGGCGGCGATGACGGCGCCGACACCCTCAACACCGAGCGCCGCGCCCTCGGCTCCGGCTTCATCGTCGATCCGCGCGGCTACATCATCACCAACAACCACGTCGTCGCCAACGCCGACAAGATCTACGTCAAGCTCTCCTCCGACGCCGACGACGACGCCGACAACGGACGCCCCGCCACCATCGTCGGCGTCGATAAAGATACCGACATCGCCGTCATCAAGATCGACACCAAGCAGCCTCTGCCCACCGTCAAACTCGGCAACTCCGAGGGCGTCCAGGTCGGCGACTGGGTCCTCGCCATCGGCAGTCCCTTCGCGCTCGCCAAGACCGTCACCGCCGGCATCATCTCCGCCAAAAACCGCACCATCGACGATCCCGGTCCCAGCGGCATCTCCCAGAGCCAGTTCCAGCACTTCCTCCAGACCGACGCAGCCATCAACCCCGGCAACTCCGGCGGCCCTCTCGTCAACATGGACGGCCAGGTCGTCGGCATGAACACCGCCATCTACACCCAGTCCATGGGCTCGCAGGGCGTCGGCTTCGCCATGCCCTCCAATACCATCGCCCAGATCTACAACATGCTCATCGGGCCGGAGCACAAAGTCGTGCGCGGCTCCATCGGCATCAGCTTCCAACAGAGCCTCAGCTCCGCCGTCAAGCGTATGTACGGCTTCCAGAATGGAGTCATCGTCTCGACCGTCACGCCCTCGGGCGGTGCCGCGAAAGCGGGCATTCAGCCCGGCGACGTCATCGTCTCCATCGACGGACGCAACATTAAAGACGGCGACGATCTGGTCGCCGACATCTCCAACCGCAAAGTCGGCTCCAACGTCAAACTCGGCTACCTCCGCAACGGCAAACAGAGCACCGCCGATGTCGCCATCGGAGACCGCGCCAAGACCTACGCCGACCTCTCAGGCGACGAGGACGACAACTCCCCAGCCACGCCGCAGGCCCCCGACACCGGCAAGAGCCTGCTCGGCATCACCGTCTCCGCCATTCCGCCCGCCATCTCCTCACGCATCGGCGTGAAGAGCGGCGTCATCATCACCAGCGTCCGCCCCGGCTCCTTTGCCGACGAGATCGGTCTCCCGAAGGGCTACATCATCACCGAGATCAACAAAAAGCCCGTCACCAACGAGGCCGACTACCGCGCCATCGTCTCCACACTCAAATCCAAGGACGACGTCGTCTTCGTCGTCCAGTCCCCAGCTCAGAAAAACATCAACTCCCTCATCGGCGGCACCCTCCCATAAGAGGGTGCTTCAGAACTCTTCAGCTTGCGTTTGGGTTTGTCGTCATTCCCGAAGGGAATCTGCGTTTCGTTCTCGCTCCCTTTTGTTGTCATTCCCGAAGGGAATCTGCGCTTCGATCTCGCATTCGCTTTTCTTGTTGTCATTCCCGAAGGGAATCTGCGTTTCGCAGCGTCCCGCGCCGGGCTACACCTATACGGGAAATGCCCAACGTGTGATAAGTCCTAAATTCGTTTCACATGCCAAAGCGCCAAAGGCGCGCCTATACCAGCCTGGGGCGAAGTCCCAGGCATCCTCTCATCGCTCTCATCCGCTTCACCTGTCTCTTCCTCCCCGAACACGCGCGAGTATACAGGCTGCGGAAAAACTCAATCTACGTGTTTTTCGGTGGGAGCGCAGGGCTTTAGCCCTGCGAAAAAGACAGCAAATTCAAGGGGGCTTTAGCCCCGGGCCTTCTGGACATGCTGACGGGCAGACTTTTCCGCAACCTCTCTGGCCGCGTCAAGCCCCCAATCCGCAAAAAAATCCCTAACCCACACAAAACAGGCCCTCTGTTTTGCTCGCAACTTGGCGGGTTCTCCATCGCCAGCCTTATATAATAGAGATAGGACACAAGAAGCATTGATCTTCTCGGACTTATCAACTCTTAGAGCAAATTGCGTATCGCTGTGCAGTAGCCTTCCAAGGGCCAAAGGCCCGACAACATACCAGCCTGGGCCGGAGGCCCAGGTTCATGATGGCAGAACATGAAAGGGCTGAAAGCCCGACACATCATTCTCGCTGCATACCATCGAGAAATCTGCTTTAGCCCCTGAGGGAATCTTCACGGACATAACCAGATATTCCTTAACCCGCGTCCATAAGCCTTTTATTTGCAATACCATACACATAAGTCCTTTATCCAAAGTAATTTAGCGATAAACCCTTTGTTCAAAGGAATTTAGCACTAAAGTACGGGGAGGGGGTACCTACCCGTACTCACCGAGAAGTGGCACCTTTCCGCCTCCTTTTCGGTTGTCAGGCCAGTTACTTCCGAGATACCCTGACAGGGTGCTTCTTTGGAAGTCTCGGTTTAGTTGGTCGTTATTACTCTCTGAGGTGCTGATCGAATGCGGTTCTCCAGGCTTCTACTAGGCTTTGCCTTGGTTCTCACCCTCGCGCTGCCCAGCTTCGCCAAGACGAACAAGACGAAATCGCGCCACCACTCTGCCCTGCACAAGCTGCACCTCCGCAGGCACTCCGCCCAGCGCGGCCAGAAGGCCATCGACGACCAGCGCGCCACTCAGTTTCAGGCCGCGCTCGTAAAGTCGGGCTACCTCACCGCCAGCCAGGAGTCCGGGCATTGGGACGCCGCCACCCAAAGCGCCATGCAGAAGTTCCAGGCCGACAACGGCTGGCAGACCAAACTCGTCCCCGACTCCCGCGCCATCATCAAGCTCGGCCTCGGCCCCGCGCAGGACTCATCTGCCCCAGCCGTCACCACCGTATCCACCCCGGCCATCGCCACCACCGCATCCACCGGCGCCAGCTTCCTGCAAAAGTAGTCTTCAGTAAACTCTACGACCCGACCGAGAACACATAGTCCAGCATGTCGTCATTCGAGACCGGCAGACCGCCCACTGTTCTCGATGCCGAAGCCTCCAGCCACATTCTGAGCCACAGGTATCCATGCACCCTCACCAGCCGTGAAGCCACAGGCTGCTTCCGTTCCAGCAGCGCCGTCACGCGGGCAGCAAGCGCATCCAGATCGCCCGCGGCTTCCGTCCTCGCCTCGACTCCCTCGTACTCCAGCAAGCTCGCGCGCGCCGCTCGAAACTGCGTCTCGCCCACCAACCCGCTCCGCACCTGAAGCCCCGACATCTGCTCCACCGCAAACGCAAGCGAAGCATCCATCCGGTCCTCAAACCCCAGATACAGAATGCGCGACCCGGCCACGCGCAAAGGCAGCATCTCGCACTCCTCGACAAAGACACGAGGCATCACTCTCGCCATCACCTCCGGCGAGAAACCTTCCGTCGTCAGAACAGGACAGCCCCACTGCACGCTCAACCCGCGCGTCACCTGCTCCGGTTCAAGCCCGCACTCCGTAACCAGCCAGTCGCCGATGCGCCCCGTGCCATGCTCTCGCTGAGCGTCCAGCGCCCTGCGCAACTGCTCCTGCGTAATCCAGCCCTGCGCCAGCAGCACCAGCCCAAGCGGCACCCGATGTCGATGCGGAGTCTCCAGCGACGCCGCGCCTTCGCCGGACTCGCGCCGCACAGCAGCCCGCACCATCGCCAGAACGCACCGTCCGCCGCATCCCCAGCGATCTTCAAAGATCGGCCGGCGACGGCTGCGCCACGGCGCGGCCCATCCGCCCGCGCACTCCGGATTGCCGCAGAGCGGCCGTCCGGCCCGCGCCGGAGAGACGGCTATTCCCGCCTCGGCACGCTTCGAGGCGCGATACACATCCTCGCCCCAAATCACTCCATCACCAACAGGCGAAGCGTTGCCCGCATCACCGGTCTCCCTACCAAATCTCAGAAAAGGCATCGAATACTCTCCAGCCGCAGTTGCGGCGTTGCTACTTCGGTCACGCGCAAGGCAAAGTTTCCATTCATCACCACCACTTCGCCACGCGCCACAATCCGGTCGCCCACGACCAGGTCCACCGGCTCCGACACATGCCGATCCAGCTCCACCACATCACCGGGTCCCAACTCCAGCACCTCGCGCAGCGGCATCTCGCGCGAGCCGAACTGCAACGTCGCATCCAGCTCGATGTCGCAGAGCAGGCCAATCCCCGCCGTCCCACCATCCATCTCCACTGTCTCCATCTGCCTCTCCTTCAACTCGTCATCTGCGGCTGCTCGGCTAACTCCGCGCGCACGCCTGCGTTCAATTCCAAAACACGTTCATCGATCTGCTCTTCCAACTGCGCGCCGCGATGTTCACCGCTGCGCACCGGATACGCCCGGCCAAACTGCAACCCGCCAATCCGCAGCTCCGACGCCTCGTGCCGCGACAGCGGCAGGCGCACGATGGTCCCGGGCGCAAGCGTCGCCAGCTCACTTGCCCGCAGGCGCATCGCCGGAAACTGCAACGCCGCTCCCACTCTGGCCTCACCCATCAGCTCACGCACGCGAATCTGCGCTTCTTTGGAGCGGCGGCGCGGACGGTCGCCCTCGGAGATCAGCCGGCGCAGAATCGCGTTCAACACCACCGCCGGCAGGCACAGATTGATCGTCCCCTGCGCCTCAGGCATCCTCGCCTCAAAGCTCACACACAGCGTCTTCTCGCTGAGCGTCAGCATCCGCGCCACCGCAGCCTCCGTCTCGCGCTTCTCGAAAACAAACCCCAGCCCAACCGACTGCCATGCCAGATTCAACTCATCGACCGCCATCTGCACGACCAAGGTCAGGATCGATTCCTCAATCTCCGTCAGCTCGCGCGTGGTCCATGCCCTGCCAATGCCGCCAAGCAGCACGTCCACCATCGGTGCGGCAATCGCCATGTCGAACTCCAGCAGGCCGACCGCGCCCAGCGGCTCCAGCCGAATGGAACAGACGTAGGTAGGCGGCGAGATCCTCTCCAGAAACTCGTTGAACGGCAACTGCTCGCCCGCCACCAGCTTCACCTTGAACTGCGACCGCAGCCACGCGCCCAGCGCATGCATCAGGTTGCGCGCAAACAGATCGTTGACTGAGCTGATGGCCCGCATCTGATCGTTGCTGATCTGGCCCGAGCTGCTGAAGCTGTACTTTTCAACCGGGACATCGCCATCCGTCCCGGCCTGCTGCGGAGCGGCATTGCCTCCTGCCGCGGCAAACAATGCATCAATATCATCCTGCCCAAGCTGCTTTCCCATCCGTCACCTTTCGCTGTTCCGATACCGGTGCAGCCGTTCCGCTAGCGCGCGTTCGCTTTGCGTGTCGCGTCGCCAGACTTCTTCACGCCCGCAGGCGTACCGTTATGCAGTCCGGCAAGCGCCGCACGCAGACGCGCCACGGCCGAAGAATGAATCTGCGACACCCGCGACTCGACCACGCCCAGCGTCAGCCCAATCTCCTTCATCGTCAGGTCCTCGTAGTAGTAGAGCGTCAGGACCATGCGCTCCTTCTCGGGCAGCTCATCGATCGCGTCCGCCAGCCTCTGCTTCATCTCGCCCTTCAGGCAGCGAAACAGCGGATCCTCCTCCGGCGCGCCCGGAACATACGCCAGCTCTTCATCGCCCGAGTCTTCCGACCGCTCGATGTGCAGGCTGCCAATCTCAAGTCCTTTCAGATCGCCGAGAAGCTGCTGATAGTCAGCCAGGCTCAGGCCCATCTCCCGCGCAATCTCCTGCTCCAGCGGCGCACGCCCGACCCGCTGCGTGACCGCACGAATCGCCTCTTCTACAGCCCTGCCCTTGCGTCGCAGCTCGCGCGGACTCCAGTCCAGCGTGCGCAGCGAATCGAGAATCGCACCGCGAATCCGGAACTGCGCATAGCTCTTGAACTGGACCTTCTTGTTGCGATCAAACTTTGAGAAAGCATCAATCAGCCCGACCACCCCGGCTGAAACCAGATCGTCCAGGTCCACATGCTGCGGCAGCCGCTCGTGAATGCGTCGCGCCACATAGCGCACCGTCGGCAGATGCTCCATCAGCAGCGCATCGCGCTCCGCCGCGGCCCCGGCGGCCTTGCCCTGTCGTGCGCCATTACCCTCCAGAGCCTGAGCCAGTTCCGCAAACGACGTCTCGACCTCGCCAAACAGCTTTCCCTTCGACAGCCCCTGAAACACCTGGACCGGAACCGGACTTCCTGCACTCATGCCTTCCCCCGTATCGTCTTCATCTGTCGTTCAACGTCAACCGCCATCACGCTGCCTCTATCCAACCGTCCCGATGCTGCGCACCCGAATGTCCGCCGGAATCTCCGCCGGGGCCAGCACCGTCACCTTCGGTAAAAACGGCTCCAGCCAGCGCCGCACGTGATACCGCGCCGGACTCGGACAGAGGAGCACGGGAAGGGCCGAGGTCGAGGCCCCACCGGTTAGCTGTTTCACAGATTCCACAAGCCGCTTCAGGAAATCTCCCGCCGTGCCGCCCGTGCGAGCGCCATCGCCCAGCAGCAGCGCGGAGTTCTGCGGATCGAAGGTGTGCAGTAGCTCCGTCTCCAGCCCCTGCTCCAGCATCAGCACGCGCAGCCCGCCCTCGCCGTCGAGCAGCGGATAGACCAGCCCCCGCCCCAGCGCCTGCCGCACGCTTTCCACAAGATGAACGACGTTCTTGGACTGCTGCGCCGCCTCGACCAGCACTTCGAGAATCGCGCCCAGGTCGCGGATCGAAACCTGCTCCCGCAGCAGTTGCTGCAAGACCTTCTGCACCTCGCCCAGACTCATCAGCTTGGGCACCAGCTCCTCGACCAGCTTCGGATGGCTCTCGTTCATGCTGTCGAGCAGCCGCTTGACCTCCTGCCGCCCCAGCAACTCGTGCGCATGACGCCGAACCAACTCGGCCAGATGCGTCCCGATCACCGTCGTCTGGTCCACCACCGAATAACCTGCGGCCAGTGCCTGCTGCTCCAGCCCCGGCGCAATCCACCGTGCCATCACGCCAAACGCCGGCTCGCGCGTCTCGACACCGGGCAGGCTGCGCGCCTTCGGGTCCGCATTCACAGCAAGCAGACAGTTCTGCTCCGTCTGCCAGCGCGCAATTTCAACGCCGCGCAGGCTCACCACATATTCGCGCGGCTTCAAACGCAGGTTGTCTGTAATGTGAACCGGCGGAACGATGAACCCAAGCTCCGTCGCCAAGTGTCGCCGCAAGGCGCGCACACGGTTCAGCATCTGCCCGCCCTGCTTCTCATCCACCAGCGGAATCAACTGGAAGCCGATCTCCAGCGTCAGCTCATCCATCTTGAGCAGCGACGCCAGGTTCTCGCCCTTCGCGGCATCGGCAGCGCCCGGTTTGGCAAGTGCCGCAGCTTCACTCGCAGCGTCTTCCCTAGCGGCCGAAGCGTCATCGTGCCCTTCGGGCAGCTTGCGCGCCAGCAACCCAACGCCCGCCGCCATCAGTACAAACGACAGCTTCGGCAATCCGGGAACCAGCGCCAGCGCAAGCAGCACGCCGCATGCAATCCACAGCGTGTTCTTCTTACGAAAGAGCTGAAAGCCAAGCTCCTCGTCCAGCGCCCCCGACGACGAAGCCCGCGTCAACACAATGCCGCCCGCAATCGACACCAGCAGGCTGGGAATCATCGTCACCAGGCCGTCGCCGACGGTCAGCGTCGTGTACGTCTGCACCGCTGTCGAAAGGTCCACGCCCTTTTGCAGGACGCCGATCAGCAGACCGGCAACGATGTTGATCGTCGTAATCAGGATCGTCGCCAGCGAGTCTCTCTGGTTGAACTTCGCCGCGCCGTCCATCGAGCCGTAAAACTCCGCCTCGCGCGCAATCGCCTGACGCCGCTTCCGCGCACCCTGCTCGTCGATCAAGCCGGCGTTCATGTCCGCGTCAATCGCCATCTGCTTGCCCGGCAGAGCATCGAGCGTGAACCGTGCCGTCACCTCCGCCGTACGCACCGCGCCGTGGCTCACCACCAGAAACTGGATCGCAATCAGCGCAAGAAACAGCACAAAGCCGACAACGTAATTTCCTCCGATGACAAACTGCCCGAACGCCTCAATCACTGAACCGGCCGCGTGCGTTCCCTCCTGCCCATGCAGCAGAATCCTTCGGCTCGACGCAATGTTCAGCGAGAGACGGAACAGCGTGAGCAGCAGCAGCAGCGTAGGAAATACGGAAAAGTCCACCGCGCGGCGCACCTGCACCGCCGTCAGAAACACAATCACCGAGGCCGTAATCGACAACGCCAGCAGCACGTCCAGCACGACGCCGGGAATTGGAATCAGCATCACGAAGACCATGCTGACCGCAGTGACCGGCAACAGAATCTTCCGGATCCCCGATGCGGAAAGACCGCCGACTTTCTTCAACGCAACTTCACTCACATCCCACCTCCAAAACCGCGCATTCCCGCCATCGCAGGAAGCACCGCTCCCAGCCGCGCGCGCTCCCGCTCCTCGCGGTCACGTCGCACGCGCTCCTCAACTTTTTGCCGATACAGATACGCCAGAATTCCCGCGACCGCCGCATACAGGTCGAACGGGATCGACTGTCCGGGTTCAACCATCCTGTACAAACTCCGCGCCAGCGGCGGGTTTTCGATCAGCGGCACACCGGCCCATCGCGCCTCTTCACGAATCTCTGCGGCCAGCAGGTCGCGCCCCTTGGCCAGCACCGTCGGCGCGGCCATCGTCTCGAAGCTGAACTCCAGCGCAACCGCGTAGTGCGTCGGGTTCGTAATCACGACGCTCGCGCGCGACATATCGGCCTTCACCCTGCGCTTGCGCATGGCGCGCTGCACCTGGCGGACCCTCGCCTTGATGTGCGGGTCGCCCATCGAGTCGCGAATCTCTTCGCGCACTTCCTGCTTGCTCATCTTCAACCGCGCGTTCCAGCTTCTCCACTCCATCGCGTAGTCCAGCGCGGACCACACCAGCGTCACCCATGCCGCATCGAGCGCAAGCCCGTAAGCGGTAGAAAATGTCGCAGGCAGCCGCACCATGCTCATCACCGGCAGCGGCAGCATCAACGCCTTCAGCGCCATCCAACCAAGCAACACCATCACCGCGGCAGGAATGAGCGACTTCAGCACACGCGCCGCCGAGCGCAGCGAAAACAGGTTGCCGAGGTTCGTTGCCGGATTGAGCTTCGAAAACTTAGGCTCTAACGCGTTCGCATAAAAGCGCACGCCACCGTTCTGCGCCATGCCCGACACAAGCGCGGCCACAAAACTTGCGCCCAGCACAATCCCCACTGGCAGCAACACCGGCTCCAACATGGGCTTAACCGCCTCACGCCATACATGCCCTTCATGCCGGTTTCCCTCCGCCGCGACCCGCAGGCTCTCCACAAACACCTGCTTCCACCCGCTCACAAATCCATGCGCTACCGCGCCCAGCGCCAGCACTCCGCCCAGCATCGCCATCGCAGAAAGCAGCTCGCGGCTGTGAACGAGGTCTCCCTTCTCTTTCGCCTTCTTCTTTTTTTGCGGTGTTGCCTGTTCTGTCCCTTTTTCGCTCATGCGGACGCCATCAACCTTCCCGCCGCATCCAGCAAGGCCGTAAAGTGACGTTCAATCCATCCCGGCCAGATCGCCAGGCTCCCGATCAACACGACGTAAGCAACCAATGTCTTCAGCGGAATACTCAGCACCATCGCGGGCAACTGTGGCGCGAGCCTCGACACCAGCGCCACCACGACCTCGACCGTGAGCGTCGCGGCCAGCACCGGCGCGGCAAGCTGCAACCCGGCAAGAAAAATTCCTCCAGCCATCATCGCCAACGCGGCGCCGGTCTTTGCCTGAATCACCGCCTGCCCCACGGGAACAGCGCGAAAGCTCCTGACCACCGCAGCCAGCAGGCTTCGATCAAGTCCCGAGCCGATGATGACCAGAATGCCGAGCCAGTTCAACATCTGCCCCAGCACTTCCGTCTCGATCATCGAGTTCGGGTCCATCAGGTTCACCAGCGAGAAGCTGAATTGCAGTCCCAGCACAGTGCCCGCGAACGTCAGCGCCTCCATCAGCATCGAGAGCGACAACCCAAAGACCAGCCCCACTCCCAACTCGCCCAGCACGCCTTGCATATCCAGCACCGTGTGTGCGCCCGGAATCACCGCGACCACCGGAGCCAGCAGCGCGGTCATCGCAATCACAAACGCGGCCTTGACGCGCGGTGAGATCGCCTGCGAAGAGAACACCGGCGCGAAGACCATCAACCCGCTCAGGCGCACTAATACGAACACCGCAGAGGTCATGTACTGCGACCAGTCTCGAATGAAGATGCCTGCTCCCTGGTCCATAGCGTCTATCCCAGGTACCGATGAAAATCGCTCAGCAGCCGCAGCGTGAAACCCACGGCCCGGTGCACCATCCAGGGAAGCGTCACCATCGCAACGGCAAAGACCACGATGAGCCGTGGCACTGTCGTCAGCGTCTGTTCCTGAACGCTGGTCAATGTCTGGAGCAGGCTCACCACCAGGCTCACCACGCACGTTGCCAGCAGCATCGGAAGGCTCAACAACATCGACTCCATCAACACGCGCCGCAAAATCTCCACCGCCTGATCGGGGCCCACGGGCCACCTCCGCAATCTCAAAACCTAGAAGCTCTTAATCAACTGGTCCGCCAGCAGACGCCAGCCATCGACCATCACGAACAGCAATATCTTCAGTGGCGTTGAAATCACCACAGGCGGAAGCTGCATCATGCCGATCGACGTCGTCACGCTCGCCACAACCAGGTCCACCAGCAGGAAGGGAAGGAACAGGATGGCGCCAATCTCAAAGCCCGCCTTCAACTCGCTCAGGATGTATGCCGGAACGACAACCTGCATCGGCAGATCCTCTCTGCTCTTCGGCTGCGCCGCCAACCCAGCAGACGCAAACACCGCCAGGTCCTTCTCGCGCGCGTAGCGCAGCATGTACTTCTTCACCGGGACCATGCCGCGCTCAATCGCCTCAGGCCCCGAAATCGTTCCGGCACTGTACGGGGCGACCGCAGTCTGCTGCACCTCGAGCATCACCGGCTGCATCAGGAACCAGGTCATCATCAGCGCAAGCCCCATCAGCACCTGATTCGACGGGGCCGTCTGCGTTCCCAGCGCCTGACGCAGAAAGTGAAACACCACCAGCAGCCGCACCATCGGCGTCATCGCCAACAGCAGCGCCGGCAGCAGCGTCAGCAGAGTCAGCCCGAGCACAATGGCCCAGGGCACGCTTCGATTCGACGTCAACGCATCCGCGATCGAGCCATTCTTGATGGCATCTTTGGAAGACCCTGCCATCTTCGCGTCAAACGATGCATCGGCTCCAGCTCCATCGCTCCGTGTACGCAGGCGCTGTTCACCGGCAGAGCGCCGCGCGCCGGGGCCTGTTCTTCGCGCCGCGGACTGCGCATGAAGCGCCGAGACCGGAGTCGCCAACAGAGCCATCAACATCACAGCGCAGCGCAAGCTGCGTCCTACTGGCATGTCTCGTCCACACCTTTCGCGCTTGCCTGCGAAGAAACAGCCTTGACCGGAACCATCGCCGTCACGCACTCCACACTGCCGCCCACGAGGAACAGCTCCTCTCCGCACCGGACCAGCATCAGTTGCCTCTTTCCGCCCAAAGGAAGCGTTTCGATCAAACGCATCTGCTTTCGCTGCACGTCACGCAATCCGCGACGGCCCCGCACGAGCCCCCACAACCACCCAGCCAGACCGTGCAGTTCCATGTCGGACTGCTTCGCCTCGGACTGCTTTGCTCCCTGGATCAACTGCATTCCTTTGCTTTGTTCCATCGTGATTCTGCCCGTCTTATCTCTCGCTTTTTGTCGCGGCGCTCTTTGCGGAACACACCGGCAAGAAGAAACTAATCCAGCCGCGTCACACGCAATGCCATGCGCTGGTCCACCACTTCAAACTCTCCCCAGCCCAGTTGCACGTTCCCCACTCGGATTGGCACGTCCTCCGTATCGGGCGAAAGCGTCTCGAAGACCTGTCCCACGGCAAGCGAGAGCACATCCTTCACTTTGAAGCGGTGGAGCAGCACCTCAGCTCGCATCGTCATCTTCATCTGGGCCAGCGTCTCCCACTCGCGGTGCTCTTCAATCCGCAACATCCACGGTGTAGACGGTGTCGTCCGCGCAAGCTCTCCTCCGGCGGACAGCGGAACCGGCGTGCTGCGTGCAATCTCTGTCGTCCCTGCTGTGTTCATCGCTTCACGGTCCTTTATGTCGGGCAAGTTATCTCTGCACAAGAAAATCGGTGAAGAACACGTCCACAACCTTCAACTCCGGATTGTGTTTCAGCAGCGCCGCCTTCAACTCCGTCTTCAAACGGTCTTTGCCATCGGCAGCAAGCAGCGCATCGGATGTCTGTCTGCCAAGCACGGTCAATGCCGTATCGCGCGCCTCAATCATCGACTCGCTTCCACCAGTTTTTTCCGGGGCCTTTTCGCCCGTCTGTGCCGGTCCCTTGCCGCTGGCCGCATCCGTCACCTGCAACACCACGGACACCTTCAAATACGAAGCATGATCTGCATCCGCCAGATTCACCACCAACGGATCGAGCGCCATCAGATGCGTGGCAACCGGAGCGGGCGCAGTCTTCGACGCCGCGCCTTGCACCGGCAGGCGGCCTGCGCGCGCCAGGGCATACAGAGCGCCTCCAATTCCAAGGCCGGCGATCATCACTCCCACCACCACGGCAATCACCAGCGGTAGAACAGGAAATTTCGCCGGCTCCGCAGCGTGAGCAGAAGGCATAGAAGGAGCACTTGCCAAAACAGTGGGAGGAGTCGCCATAATCTCCCATACTCTGCAAGCCCGTGGCCATCCCCACGGTGCGCCGATGAGAGAATCTTCATCCTCGAAGATGCAGCGAGCGGGCGAAAGCATCTCAAGCCCTCCGCCCGCTCGCCGCCTGTTCTTTGCCGCTTAGCGAATCAGCGCCAGCGTGTCCTGCGTCACTGTATCGTAGGTCGTTACGGTCTTCGAGTTTGCCTCAAATGCCCTCTGGGCGACGATCAGATTAGAAAACTCTGATGCAATATCGATGTTCGATTGCTCCAGAGCGTCGTCGCTGATCGTCCCTCGTCCACCCGTGCCTGCCACCCCAACCGTCGCCAGGCCCGACGCCGCCGTGGTCATGAAGTTGTTGTTGCCGGTCACGGTCAGCCCAGCCGTATTGGCAACGCTGGCCACCGCCAACTGGCCGATCGTCGAAGTCCGGCCATTGCTGAACTGCGCCGTGATAGCGCCGCTCGAATCCACCGTAAAGCTCTGATACACGCCGCTCGCAAAACCGTCCTGTAGTGTTCCATTGTTGCTGGAAGCGGCCGCGAGTTGCTTGATCGTCGGATTTCCGCTGCTGTCGTTCAGGTTCCAGTTGAAGTTCAGATCGCTGGCCCCATCGGTCAACCCAGGAAACTGAATGTTCGCCACGCTCCCGACAGGCGCGGTAAGGTTCCCCGAAGTATCGAACGTCAGCGTGCCCGTATTGTTCGCGGGAACGCCAGTTGCGTCTCCGGCCGGCAGAGCAACCGAATAGTTCCACGTATTCGTGCCCGTTTTGGTATAGGTAATCGTCAACTGGTGGCTCGATCCAAGCGAATCGAACACCTGTATCGGCGAGCTGAACGTCGTACCCGTCGTCGCGCTCGCATTCAGGTTGGCCGTAACTGCGATGTTTCCCGTCGCCTGTGCCGCTTCGTTCGCGCCAACAGGAATCGTCAGCGGCTTCAGGCCGGCGGTCTGGTTCACAACGCCGTTGACCGCGCCATAGCCCATCACCTGTTCGCCATTCACCGTAATCAGATTGCCGCTCGAATCAAGCTGAAAGTTCCCGGCCCGCGTCAGCGACTGCACGCCGTTCTGCTGCACGACAAAAAATCCGTTCCCGGCCAGCGCCATGTCCGTCGGGTTCGTCGTCGGAAGCAGCGTCCCCTGAAGAAAGTTTGTGCTCGTCCCCGAAACCTTGACGCCTGCCCCGGTCTGGATCGCATCGCCCGAACCGGACTCGCCGATCTGCTGATAGAAGAGGTCCTCAAACGACGTGTTCTGTCCTTTGTAAGCCGTCGTGTTCAGGTTCGCCAGATTATTGCCAATCGTGTCCAGTGCAACCGTGTCGGCCTGCAGGCCGGACAGCGCAATCGAAAAATTCCCCATGCTCGTTCTCCTTACTTTCTTCGTTGTTGAACTGCCGTTTCTTCCTGCTTCGTTAACTTCCCGCCGCCGCTTCGGTGGAACCGCTGTTGCCGGACTGCTCGACAGCCGCCAGCCCCTGATTGATCTGGATCAACTGCTGCAGGCTGTTCACACCGACCAGTTGCTGAATGTAAGCGTTCGGATCTGTCGGCTGGGTCGGGTCCTGGTTCTTGAGTTCACTCACCAGCAACGTCAGAAAATCGTTGGACGTAATCTGCGACGAACCTCCGGTCGCGCTCGTACCAGATGTGTCAGTGCCCGCGCTGTTATTCGCCGCTGCTTCCGTCGCCTGCCTCCGCGCCAGCGCCGTTGCCACAGCAGACGATGCCGTTGTGGCCACCTTCGTATTCACACTTCCTTGCAATGCATTCATCGTCATCTCCATGCGCTATGGTTTCTCTTCAGCTTCCTGAGTTTCGGCTTACGCCCGGACACTCAACCAGCTTCCTCCGCCCGCATAGTGCAGCGGCGGCAACATCTCATCGGCCTCTGTCACGCCCTGTCCCGGATAAGGACTCCGGTCCGCGACCGTTCCCTGCATCGCGCGGCCTCCATCTCCACCCTGTCCGCTCCGCTGCTGCATCTGCCCGGCCGCACCACCACTCATGCCGCCAGCCTCAGCACGCACCGTCGCTGCCGCCGGCAGAGGATGCACGACCACCGTGTTCACCGCAACCCGCTCCTGCTGCAAAAACGCAGTCAGCGAAGGCAGCTCTCGATGCAGCATCTCCTGGCCTGCCGGAGAAGCCGCTGACAGTGACGCATTCACTCCGCCGCCCGAAGCCATCTCGGCGCGGATCTTCAACCATCCCTCAGTCCCGTTGGGCACCCCGACCTCCAGCGTCGTAGGCGATGCCGACAGCGTCCTGTGCGCCACGTCCGGCGTGGATGAGGTCGCTGCGCCCGCAAAGCCTGACTCGCCTGCCCCAACATGCATCGTGCCCGGCTGCGCACCGCCATCGCTGCCCTGAGCTTTTGCAAAAGGAGCAGTCGCCGCGACATGGCCCAGCGCCGCCCCGCTCGCAACAGCAGCCGGATTCGCACCAACGACAGTCGTTGCGTTCTTCAACTTCGCACCGCCATCGTTTGCCGGGAGCACAACAGAAGCAACGGCCTTCACCGTCTCCTGCCCTGCCTTAAGCGCAGCTTGCGAAATTCCAGGCGTGAGCGACGATTGCCCAACCACACTGGCATCGCCCTTCGTAACATGCCCATCCTGCTGTGAGCCTGCTCGTTGTCCTTCAGCAGACGTCTGCGGAGTGGTGTTCTGCTTGCCAGGTGAAACTCCACCTTTATAAGCGGCAGGCTGTACTTCTTTTCCTGATCCAACGCGCGGCCCGCCGATTGCCGCTGTCTTCGCAATCGCCTTCTCCGCAGCGGCTGCCACAGGCGTCGCAGCCATTACGGCTGGCTGAACCGCATTCACCACAACGCTTCCGACCGCATTTGTATCCTGTTGGTGAACGCCGGTCTTCTCTGAAGCACCCTGCTTTTTCTCCGAAGCCTTTTTCGCCGATACAGGCTGTTTCTCACCCGTACCTGTCGCCGCGACTTTCTCAATCGTTATTCCCTGTTCCACGGGCGCGGACACGTGTTGCGCAGCCGTTACCACACTCACCGACGCGGGCGCAGAAACCGCACCCGCGACAACAGCCGTCTGCGATGCAGCCTTTGGAATGGCTTCAACGTTCCCGTCAGCGCTCTTCACCGCGGCAGATTGCGCTTGCCCTCCACCCTCACTCTCGGCGACGCTCACTGACGGCTCCACCGCAGCGGATAGAACGGATAGAGCGGATCGATCAACCACCGCGTCGTCATTACCCGCGCTGCTCGAAGCCTTTGGCAACTCAACTGACTCGACCTGAAGAGGCCTCGCCGGCGGAGCCCAGTCTGCGCCGGATTTGATGTTCGATGACACGTTCGTGCTCGACGCCGTGATTGCAGGGGCGGCCGCAACAGATCCCTCCACGGAAGCCGAAGGTTTACCGGCGACCGTCTGAACCTCTGCTGCCACCAGCGCCGCAACAGGACCGTCCGCAGCCTCCGCCTTGAAAGCAGCTTCGCCCTTCGGCGCGACCGGCTCCGCCGTCTCCTGAGTTACATCTGCGGCAGTGCCCGGGAACAGCTCCAACTCAGCCGTTTCGCCCAGGCTCTCTGCAAACGTCTTCGCCTCGCCCTGCGCTTTATCAGCGACCGCGGCGCGAACGTTAGCCTGCCCCGTGCCCATCGGAATTGCAACCGCTGCGGCCGTCACCATGATCGTCCCTCTCTTTCAGTCGCTGCATTTCCTATGCCAACCGAAACCTGTACAGCATTAAGGAGTCTTCATCCGCGCTGCCCCGCCGTTCCAACGCCGAGCAAGAAATCTGTCGTCGGACTCAGCCTGCGCTCTGCGTTCTTCTTCCGCTCCGATCTGTTCCTCGGCGCGCACAATCAGGCGCTCCATCTGCTCGCGCTTCAGACGGCTCGCAAGATACTGCTCCCTCGCGGTCTCCTTCATCGCCTGGCGCTGCTGGCGAATCGGCTCAAGCCGCCCTCGCTTCACCCCTGCAGCCAGATGTTGCGCCTCCGAGGCGGTCCATCCAATGCGGTCGTCCTCGCCAAGCGTCCGCCGTCCCTCTGCCCTTGCCGAACGCACAGCGTCCTCCTGGCCGCCGATCGCCTGCTGCACCTCATACATCGCCGTCGCCGCGCTCAACAACTCGGCGGAGCGCAGCTCTTCGATCACGCCGTAAATGCCCATAATTCGCCTGAGCGTCGTTAATTTCCCGCGCATGATTTACAACTCCATCGCATTCAGCCGTGCCACTGCATCGTTCATCGACACGCGCTCCATGCTGTCCTGTTCAAGAAACGCTCGCAGCGCGGGCATCACTTCCATCGCGCGGTCCAGTTCAACATCTGTTCCCGCCTTATAAGCCCCAATGCGGACCAGATCTTCCGACCGCGCATGGGCCGCCAGCAATCGCCGCGCCGCCGAAGCGCTCGCGCGATGCTCCCGCGAAGTCACCGCGGGCATCAACCGGCTCAGCGAGTCCAGCACATTCACCGGCGGATACCACCCCGCCGCCGCCATCGACCGCGACAACACCACATGACCATCCAGCAGCGACCGCACCGAATCCACCACCGGGTCCTGCTGATCGTCGCCCTCCATCAGCACCGTGTAGAACGCCGTAATGCTGCCCGTCTCAAAGTTCCCCGCACGCTCCACCAGCTTCGCAAGTTTTGAAAACACCGAAGGCGTATAACCCTTGCTGGCAGGAGGCTCCCCCGCCGCCAGCCCTATCTCGCGCGCAGCCATCGCATAGCGCGTCAGTGAATCCAGCACCAGCAGCACATGCTTTCCCCGCATGGCATGAAACTCCGCAACCGCAGTCGCCGCCATCGCAGCACGTATACGCAGCAGCGGACTCTGGTCCGAAGTCGAAACGAAAACCACTGACCGCTTCAACCCCTCTTCGCCCAACGAGTCCTCCACGAACTCGCGCACCTCGCGCCCGCGCTCACCGACCAGACCCACCACGGTCAGGTCCGCCGCCGTGTTCCTCGTCATCATGCCTATGAGCGTGCTCTTGCCGACGCCCGATCCGCCGAAGATGCCCACACGCTGTCCACGTCCCACCGTCAGCATTCCATCCAGCACACGAAGCCCCGTCTGCAACGGCTCCCGAATCGGTCTGCGGTCCATCGGGTGCGGAACCGCGCCATCAAGCGGCCACATACGCGAGACCTTCGGCGCCTCTCCACCGTCCAGCGGCGCACCCAGCGCATTGAGTATCCGCCCCTCCATCGCCGTTCCCACGGCAATCTCCGGCACGACTCCCATCGCCAGCACCGTGTCACCGTAACGCACGCCCTGTGTCGCCTTCAACGGCATCGCAAGCACATGGCGTCCGCGAAAGCCAATCACTTCGGCGGGATGCCGTTCGCCGTCGCTACCCGCAATCTCACAACACTCACCCACCGAGCACATCGGACCTTCCGACTCCACCGTCTGCCCATTGGCCTCCACCACACGGCCCTGCCATCGCCATGCAGGCCGCGCAGCCAGTCGCGCAAAATATGGCTCCAGATTAAACCTCTGCCCGGTCGAACTGCATTCGCCGGCGTCTTGCATCATTGCCGTCATCAGGGCCTCTTCTGCAGCAGATCGAAGAACCCCTGCTCAATCTCTGCCAACTGTGCTTCCACGCCAAGGTCCACCTTACCCACACTCGTCTCCAGCACGCACTCGCCCGATTCAAGCCGATCATCACCGCTCAACTCCAGGCCCGCCTCCCGTGCTTCGCGGAACACCTCTCTCCACCGCTCCACATTTGCTGAAGGAACACGCACCACAACACTGCTGCCGTCCGCCACCTTCTCCAGCGCCACACGGACCGCCGCCGTCAACAACAGCGGGTCCAGCTTCACCTCACGATGCAGCACTCGCGCAGCAATCGCCAGCGCCAGCTTCACCATCTCCGGTTCAATACCCGCAAAATATCGGGCACGTTCTCTACGGAATTGCTCGCAGCTTCGCAGCACCGCGTCACGTTCCTCTGCCACGCGCTGCTCCAATTCTTTCTCCCACACTTCATTCGCTTCGCGTCTGGCCTCCGCCTTCGCTGCTTCCATCTGAGCGGCAACGTCTTCAACGACAGCCGTCTCGTCAAGAGCAGCCTCTTCCTGTAAACAAAGTTCCCTGTCTGCCTTCAGGTCTGCTGTCGCTACCTCCATCGAATCCGCGTTCTCATATTCAGGCGCAAAAAACTCCAGACGTGAAACCTCTTTCCTCAGGGAACGCGCATCCATCCACCGCACCGGAAAGACTTCAGACCCGGCCTGGCCTGCGCCATCCGCCGCAGCCCGCTCAGACGGCAAGCTCATCGTCCACCTCCATCTTCAGGATCATGCGGCCTTCACTCTCAAGCTGCCTCGCCAACGCAAGCAGTTCCTGTTGCGCATGACCAACGTCTCTCATGCGCACCGGCCCCATCACTTCCATGTCTTCCTTCAGCATCTCGACCGCGCGCGAACTCATCGCCCTGAACAGATGCGCCTTCAGGTTGTCCCTGCCTCCCTTCAGCGCCAGCGCCAGCGTCTTCTTGTCAGCCGCGCTCACAAACTCGCGGATGCTCTCCGGCGGCACCGTCAACAAATCTTCAAACGTGAACATCAGGTTCCTGATGCCAATCGCAGTCTGCGGCTCGGTCACTTCAATTTCTTCCAGAATGCCTTTGCTCTCCACCTGGTCCAGCCGGTTCAACAGCTCCGCCACGGCCTTAAAGCCCGAGTAGGATTTCCTTCCGCCCGACCCCATCTTCTCCATGCGCTTGTGCAGCGTCATGGCGACCGTCTTTGCCATCTCCGGCGAAAACTGCCGCATCTCGGCCAGTCTTCGCACCACATCCACGCGCATCGCGCCCTTCATGTTCATCAATACGGTCGAGCCGCGCTTCGCATCCAGATGCGCCAGCACCAGCGCGACCGTCTGCGCGTGCTCGTTCTCCAGAAACTTACTCAGATGCACAGCATCCATCCGCTGCACGATCGCCATGTCGCCGGTTGCTCGCTCGCGGACCTTCTTGACCTGCACCAGCATCTCCTCGGCCCTGGTGGAGCCGAACGCTTCGGTCAGCAATTTCAGCGCATAGTCCGGGCCGCCGCGCACCATGTACTGCTGCGTCTCCAGCAGCCCGTAAAACTCCGTCAGCACCTGCGTCAACTGTGTCGCCGGAACCTCGCCCAGCCGCGTAATCTCTTCCGTCACACGCCGTACATCGCTCTCGGAAAGACTCTGAAACAGCGCCTTGGCAAGCTCATCGCCCAGCGCCACCATCAGGATCGCCGCCTTCCTGATCCCCGGCATCTCCGCCGCTTCAAATCCGGACTCCGCCGGCAACATCAGCGGGTGGTGCCGCTGCTCGGGCGTTCTCATCTGCGTTGCTGCTTCCATTTACTCCGTCTCCTCGGGCGTTCCAATCCACGCTTCCAACAGCCGCGTGCTCTGCGCCGGCTCGCGCCGGATGTGTTCCGAAACCTGCTCAAAGATTCCCTGATAGTGCCTCTGGGTCCGTAAAAGCGCGGGCTCAGGCGCAGGCAGCTCATCGACAGCGGCGCGTTGTTCCAACTCACCCGCAGGAGCAAGCAGATGTTTATCAAACGTCCCCTTCGCTCCAGCCTCCAGCAGTGGAGGTTCGCGCAGCGTCTCCGTGACCTGCCGCGCTATCGGACGCAACACAAACAACACCAGCACCAGCGCGCACAAGCCCATTACCAGCGTCCGCGCCAATCCCGGCTGCGTGCGCAACAACGCGCGTGACTCGCTCATCACTCTGTCCATCATCGGCGGCTTGATCGCGGGCGCATTCGTGCTGAAGCTCACATTCTCGACCACCACCTGATCGCCGCGCCGTGAATCAAAACCGACCGCCGCCTGCGCCAGTTCATCCAGCCTGCGCATCTCGTCGGCGCTTCGCGGCTTCCATACGACGTGCGCCGCGCTGCCCGTCCCTTCGGTCACGCTCCGGTCGTTGACAACAACCGCCGCCGTCACGCGCCGCACCCGGCCCGGACCCTGCTCCGTATGGACAAGATGCTTCGTCACGCCATACGTCCCGTTCTCTTCGCGCAGACTCTGTTCCGCACCCGTTCCCTGCTGCGGATAAACCGGAAGCGCCTCCTTCTGTAGCAACGGCGGCGTTCCCGGCGCAGCCGCCGCGGCAGATCCCGCAGCCCCACCCACCGCGGCCGCTCCCGGCGAGTTGCTCGCCGTGCCCGGAATCCCCTGCGGCTTCACCGCTGGCGCCGACGTCTGCTCGCTCTTCTGCATACTCAGCGTCGCTTCCTGCGTCGGGTCGTAGATCTCGTCCGTGTGCTCCTCGGTGCCTTCGTCATAGCTGATGTTCACCGTAGCGCGCACATTGTCCCGGCCCGCGAGCGGTTCCAGCATCGCCACCAGCTTCGCCTCCAGCGCCTGCTCTTCTTCCTGCTTTGCCGCATCGTTCGAGCGTGGCTTCAGGTCCACGCGACCATCCGCATCCACCAGCGTCACCTGATCAGGACTCAGGTTCTCCACCGCGCCCGCCACCAGACTGCGAATCGCATCCGCCTGGTCCGGGTCAAGCCCTCCACGCCTCAGCTTCAACACCACCGACGCCTTCGCCGCCTTCTGCTCCGACGTGAACAACGAAGGCTGCGGCAGCACAAGATGCACCCGCGCCGACTCGACCGCGCTCAGCGTTCCAATCGTGTGCTCCAGTTCGCCTTCCATCGCACGCTGATAGTTCACCCGCTCGTCGAACTCGCTGCCCACCCAGTTCGGCTTGTCGAATAACTCGAACCCAAGCCGCCCCGTCTGCGGCATCCCCTTTTCCGCCACTTCCATCCTGGCCTTGTCCACCATGTCCGCCGGCACCTGGATCCCCGCGCCGTCCGGCGTCAGTTGAAACGGAATGCCTGCCGCCGAAAGCTCCTGCGAAACCTGCTGCACGTCCTTGCCGTCAAGCCCCGTGAACAGCGCGCGCCAATCCGGACGGCCCGCAAACCATGCCATCCCCGCGCACACCGCCGCCAGAAAGATGACCGAGGCAACCAGCCAGCTCCGCTTGCCCGCAGGCAGCGCCATGAACCGCTGTTGCAACGCGGACGCCACAGCCTGCGCCTTTTCCATTGGACCTTCGGGCATGGGAGCCTGCGGACTCTTCCGCAGTGCCGCTTCACCCGTCTGTTCTGTCTCTGCCATCTCGCCTCAGCGTTAAACACCGCCAACCTGAAACCTCAAATGAGATCGGCGGCTGCCTTCTTGTATTTCCATTCCGCGGTCTTCTTGTATTTCCATTCCGCGGTCTTCTTGTATTTCCATTCCGCAGCGAAGCGGAGGAATCTGCTTTTCTCTCCCCGCCACCATTGCATCTACGGAAAACTCGTCAACCTAAAACTGCATGTTCATCATCTGCTGATAGGCGCCCACCGCTTTATTGCGCACTTCAAGCGCCAACTGAAACGCCATGTCCGCCTTCTGCGTAGCGATCATCGCATCGTGGATATCCATGCCCTGCCCGCTCAACACGCCCGTCACCGCCTGCGCCGCCTGCTCGTCCAACGCGCTCGTCTGCTGCACCATCGACTTCAGCATCCCTGCAAAAGGCACGCTCGGGCTCGCCTGTGTCGCGCCGGCCAAACTCGAAAACGTATCATCGACGCCCGCTGCTCCAACGCCGCCCACCAATCCAAACCCGCCACTAAATCCGTTCATGCTCACCCCTCACGCAGTCCTTGCCTATTTCAAAATGTCCAGCGACGAACTCACCATGTTCTTCTCCGCCTGCACAGCCGACACGTTCATGCCATACGACCGCGTCGCGCCCATCAGGTCCACCATCTCCGTCAGCGGATTGATGTCCGGATACTCCACATACCCATCCGCCCCCGCATCCGGATTGCCCGGATCGTACCGCCGCAACGGCGCGCTGTTGTCGCTGATCACGCCCGCCACGGCCACTCCGCCCGGAGCGCCATTCTCCGCCGTCACTCCCATGCTTCCGAATCCACTCTTCAATCGCGGCTGCATCTCGCCGAATTCCCCGCCAAACCCGTTGCTGAATCCGCCCAGGCCATCACTCACCTGTCCCATCAGCGTCTGCCCAAAGCTCCCATCGCCCCCCGCCGTCTCAAACACCACATGGTGCCGCTGGTAGGGAGTGCCGTCCGCGGTCCTCGTCGTCTCCGCGTTCGCCATATTCGAGGCCACCACCTCAGCCCGCACCCGTTCCGCCCGCAACGCCGACCCGCTCACGTCCATCACGCCAAAAAGATTCATCGCTACTTCGCCTCCGCATGAATCGCGCTCATCACATTCGAGTACTGGTCCCGAAGCAGCGATACGCCAAAGCGGAATTGCAGTTGCTCTTTCGCCAACTGCATTCCCTCGCGGTCCATCGAGACGTTGTTGCCGTCCGGACGCGAGACCAGCCCATCCACATTCGCAACCGGGGCCTGCGCGCCAAGCGAGCCACCAGCACCGGAGGCATCATTCAGCTCGGCAAGGAACGCCTGCTCGAAGTCGAACCCCTTCGTCCTGTATCCCGGCGTATCGACGTTCGCCATATTGCTCGCCGTCAGCTTCATCTGTTCACTGGTCAGGTCCAGATAGCTGCCCAGCGCATCGCTCAGTGCCGTCGTCACTTCCATCCCGCACCTCCACGCGGTTGCTATTGCATCCCAGTGCCCAAACAAAAGCGCCCTCGAATGAGAGCGCCCTTATCAAATCCTCAACGTCATGTTTCTACAGAGGGTGCTGAAAAAGTCTTTGCGGTTGCTTTTTGGGATTAGCGTGGGGCTTCAGCCCCACGAAAAAGCCGGCAAATTCAAGGGGCTTTAGCCCCGGGCCTTTCTGGACATGCCGACGGATGGACTTTTTCCGCAGCCTCTACCGCCCCATCATCTGTTCACACGCCGATACCGTATCTCCGCCGCGTCAATCTCCATCCGCTCCCCGGCCAGAATCGCGCCGCGCTCCAGCACATGCATCAGCTCGCGGACATTTCCCGGCCAGTGATGCTCGTGCAGCTTCGCCTCCGCCTCGATCGTCAACCGCTTCCTCGGCAACTCCTTGCCCATCTGCTCCAGAAAGTGCTCCGCCAGCAGATTCATGTCTTCCATGCGCTCGCGCAGCGCAGGCACGTCCACAGGGAACACAGCCAGACGATGATACAAATCCAGACGAAACGTCCGCTCCGCACCGGTGCTCGTCGCCAGCTTCTCCAGCGGCTGATGCGTCGCGGCAATCACGCGCACATCCACGCGCATCGTCTCGTTGTCGCCAACCCGCTGCAGCTCACCGCACTCCAGAAAGCGCAGCATCTTGGCCTGTAGCGCCAAAGGCATCTCGCCAATCTCATCCAGAAACAGCGTCCCGCCATGCGCCGCCTCAATCCTTCCCGTCCTCGACTGCACCGCACCCGTAAACGCGCCGCGCGTATGCCCAAACAACTCCGCCTCAAGCAACGCCTCGGGAATCGCCGCGCAATTCAAAACAACAAACGGTTTGCCCGACCGCGCGCTCAGCCGATGCACGGCCTTCGCAACAACCTCTTTGCCCGTCCCCGTCTCGCCTTCAATCAACACCGTCGACGAGCGCGGCGCAACCAGCCGGATCAGCCGCGTCAACTCGCGCATCGGAACACTCGTCCCCACCATCTCCGGCAGCATCTGAAACGCCGGCTGCCCCTGCGGTGCAACATGCTCGCGCCGCTGCGGCTCATTGTGCCCAAGCAGTACCGACAGTGCCTGTCGCGCCGCATCCTGCCGCTCGCTCACATGCGCATCGTGCCTCGTCTCCGCCCGAGCGTCAGCCCGCAACTCAGACGCCCCGCCCGGCCGTGTTCCGCTCTGTTCATTTGCCCGGGCCTCGGGAAATTCAAACGAACGCAATCCCTCCGCATCCGTTAAGCTCCGCGACAAAGCTCTCGGTACCGACACCGGCGCAGCAACCCACGCAGCCGTATCGTTCACCGGAGCGTCCTGCGCCTCCCTTAGCGCATGAAGCAGCTCATTGCGCCGCGGGCTCCGCGCCCCGCCATCCGCACCGCCATCCACGCGCAGCATCTCCATCCCCGGATACATCATCCGAATCACGCTCGCAAACTCGCCCACCTCCAGATCGGGCAGCCAGCTATCCACCAGCAGCGCCTCCGGCCTCGCCTCTTCCAACTGCGCCATCGCCTCCGCGCCTCCACCCGCCTCGCGCACCTGCCACCTGAGCCCGGTCAGCGACTTCTTCAACCGCTGCCGCAAACCTGCATCTGCGCTCGCCACCACCACCGTTCGCGCCGCGACCATGTCCACCACCGAAGCGCCCGCAACCGCATCCCGCACCACGTCCCTGCCCGCATTCATCCCGTTCATCAAGCCCTCTCGCTTTCTTCCGTCGCCATCGATTGCTGCAACATCTCACGCATCGTTCCAACCACCGCATTCAACCGCCCGCACTCGCGCAACCCTTCACGAAGCGCCTCGCGCATCGCCTCCGGCTTGCCAATCAACTCACCCAGCGCCAGTCTGCACTGCAACACCGTCAACGGCTGACACAGCCCGTGCAGCGCCACATCCATCCGCTCCGCCAACGCTCCCGAACTCTTCACCTCCGCCATCTCAGGCACCGGCAACCATCGCCTCCGCCCCGCACTCGCTCGCACGCGGAGCCATCTTCGCCGCGCCGCCCATCCGATACCCTTCACCGCGCACCGTCTCAATCACCGCATAGCCGTCGCCGTCCCCGGCCGCCGCGCCCAGCTTTCTGCGCAGATAGTTCACATACACATCCACCACATTCGTCCCCGCATCCGGAGACATCTGCCACACCTCGCGCAGCAGTTCGCTTCTCGTGCAACACCGTCCGCGACGCTGCAACAGAAACTCCAGCAGGCTGAACTCCTTCACCGTCAGCTCCACCGCGCGTCCCGAGCGCGAAACCTTGCGCTCCATGCGGTTCAACTCCACGTCGCCATGCCGCAGCACCGGATCGGCGAACTGCTCCCGCCGCCTCAGCAGCGCCCTGCACCGCGCCGTCAATTCGTGAAAGCTGAACGGCTTCAGCAGGCAATCGTCCGCGCCCAGGTTCAGGCACTTCACCCGCTCGTCCACATGGCTGCGTCCTGTCAACACCAGCACGGCGGCCCCATCGGAGCGTCCGCGTATCTCCGCCAGCACTTCGGTACCGTCTTTTTTCGGCAGGCTCAGGTCCAGCACAATCAGGTCCGGCTGATACTCCTCGGCCCGCACCAGCGCCGTCTCGCCATCGCCCACCCAATCCACCTCGTGCCCTTCCAGCGTCAAACCTTTTTGCAGAAATAGCGCCAGCGAAGCATCATCTTCCACTATCAGTACACGCATCCATCGTCTCCGGGCATGTTTCGTTCTGTCTCGATCCACCGCTTTCGCGCAAGCGACTTCGGCTGTCGTGCTATTACCTTGGTTCATCACACGACACCTTACAATCCCCCATCGCAAGTTTCTGCATAGCGCATTTTCAAAATGGGAATCAACCATCGCCGCCCTCTGCCGATAGAGAACGCAGACCCGCTTCTCATACATCGCTCCAAGCGCCAATGGAAGGACAGCCATGACCCCACATCTCCCTCACCCCACACGCATCTTTTTCTTAAGCGCACTGATCCTCTCAACGCTCATCCTCACCCACCCCGCCCCCGCGCAGACCACCTCCGCCAACACGCCCATTGCATCGCTCGACGCATTCGGCTCCAGCAGCGCAGCCACTCCCGCGCCGGCAGCCTTCGTCACGCTCCCTCCGTCTGCCATCCCGAGACAGCAGACCTTCCATCCCTTCTCGCAGATGGCCCTCTCCACGCAGATCGGCCTCGCAGGCCCCGGCTTCGATCTCGCCACGCCGCTCGCGCGCAAGCTTAACCTGCGCACCGGTCTCAACACCTTCTCCTTCGCCACCAGCTTTCAGGAGCAGGGAGCCAACGTCGGCATCAACCTGCACCTGCTCTCCGCTCACGCCGCACTCGACTGGTTCCCCTTCGGCGGACGCCTCCGCCTCAGCCCGCTCGTCGTCTTCAGCAACAACAACCGCATCCTCGCCACCGCCATCATCCCCTCGGGCAGCACCGTCACCATCAACGGCCAGGACTACATCAGCAGCTACACCGACCCGCTCCACGGCGCCGGACGCATCGGCTTCCGCAAAGTCGCGCCCGGTTTCTCTTTCGGCTTCGGCAACATGCTCCCGCGCAAACGCAGCCGCTACAGCATCCCCGTCGAACTCGGCTTCTACTATGTCGGCCAGCCCAGCCTTCAGGTCAGCTTCTCCGGCAGCGCCTGCGACCCCAACGTTCCCGCCAGCATCGGCTGCCAGTCCGTCGATCAGGATCCCGGCTTCCAGAAAAATCTCGCCGCCTTCATCGCGCGCAACAACCACAACCTCAGCTACGCCAGCTTCTTCCCCATCTTTTCCGTCGGCTTCGCCTACCGCCTCTGGTAGCGAGACATCTCCATATTTCCATCCCGTAGCGAACGTTCATTTCCATTCCGCAACCTCGTTTGCATTTCCATTCCGTACCCTGAGCGAAGTCGAAGGGGAAGGGATCCGCTCTTTGTTTGAACCACCACAAACCTTCGGGCGCCCCATCCTTCGCGGCTTCATGCGAAGGGTGGGGTGTACACACTCGCCCAGCCGCAGCAGAAACCCATCACCACCCCATCTGCCCCATCCGCCTCAGAATGATTCCGCTATACCGATTCATCGCCTGCGGACGCCGCCTTCGCGGATCGGGCAACACCGCAGCCAGCCGCGCGGCCTGTTCCCGGTCGATACTCCGCGCCGAGGTCCCAAAATACGAACGGCACGCCGCCTCCACCCCATAAATCCCCGGCCCAAACTCCACCTCATTCAGGTACAACTCAAGAATCCTCTGCTTGCCCAGCACAAGCTCAGCCACCGGCACCAGCGAAGCCTCCGCGCCCTTACGCACAATCGAGCGCTCTGTCCCGAAGAACAAATTCTTCACCAACTGCTGCGTCAGCGTAGACCCGCCACGCAGACGTTTCCCCTGCATATCGCCCTCGGCGGCAATCTCCATCGCCTGCCAATCGAACCCGTGGTGCTGATAGAACCGCGCATCCTCAGCCGCAATCACCGCGTGCTGAAGATTGGGCGAAATCTGGCCGAGCGGCACAAACGCATAGCGTTCACGATACGGTCTCCCCTGCATCCACGCCTGCACTCGCCGTTCGATATGCACTGCTGTCGTCGGAGGATCAATCCACCTGGCCTCCACCAGCATCAACGCAGCAAGCAGCCAAAGCAGCGCCACCCCCGCAGCGAACCACTTCACAAAAACCCGCAGCCATCTCTTCCAGCCCCAAAGCCTGAAGCGCATGCCCAACCGTTCCACCATCGTTCCAAATCATAGCCTGAACCTGTCGCATTCCACTTGCCGAGTGTCGGGTGCCCCATTCATGCCGCAGCTTTATCGCGGCATGAGTGGGAATGCACTCACCCTGACAATCCGCTTTGCGTCTCCATTCCGCAGCCTTTTCGCATTTCCATTCCGCAGCGAAGCGGAGGAATCTGCTGTTTCTTCAACGACGACCAATGTCAGGTTGCCCCACCCTCAACTGCAACCCCTTTGACCCATCCAGCGCCCATTGTTACCCTTGCCGCATCATGGCCGAGCCCGCCACGCTGCCCCCAACCACCTGCTGCATCATCGGCGGAGGCCCCGCCGGCATCATGCTCGGCTATCTCCTCGCCCGCAGTGCCATCCACGTCACCGTCCTTGAAAAGCACACCGACTTCTTCCGCGACTTCCGCGGCGACACCATCCATCCCTCCACGCTCGAGCTCATGCACCAGCTTGGCCTCCTCGACAAACTCCTCGCCATCCGCCACTCCCGGATTGACCGCACCTCCGTCACCATCGGCGACCGCACCGCCCCCCTCGCCGACCTCACCCACCTGCCCACCCACGCCAAATTCATCGCGCTCATGCCGCAGTGGGACTTCCTCAACTTCCTCGCCGCCGAAGCCGCACACTTCCCCACCTTCACCCTGCGCATGGGCTGGGAGGCCACCGGCCTCATCCAGCAAAACGGCGTCACCACCGGCGTCCTCGCCAACACGCCTGAGGGCCCCGTCGAAATCCCCGCCACCCTCACCGTAGGCTGCGACGGCCGCCACGCCACCTCACGCGACGCCGCACACATGCAGGTCATCGACACGGGCGTGCCCATCGACGTCCTCTGGCTCCGCCTCTCGCGCAAACCATCCGACGCAGAAAGCGGCCTCGGCTACGTGAACTACGGCCGTCTCATCGTCCTCATCAACCGCATCGACTACTTCCAGGTCGCCTACATCATTGCCAAAGGCAGCTTCGCGCAGATCCAGCAGCAGGGCCTCGAAGCCTTCCAGCAGAGCATCGCACGCATCGCCCCTTTCCTCGCCGACCGCGTCGCCGAGATCGACTCCTGGGACAAGGTCAAACTCCTCACCGTGCAGGTCAATCATCTCGAACGATGGTCCTCGCCGGGTCTGCTCTGCATCGGCGACGCCGCGCACGCCATGTCGCCCGTCGGCGGCATCGGCATCAACATCGCCTTGCAGGACGCGGTCGCCACCGCCAACATCCTCACCGAAGCCCTCCAGTCCAACGCGCTCACGCTGCATCATCTGCAACAAGTCCAGCACTACCGCGAAAAGGCCGTTCGCCGCACCCAGGCGTTCCAGGTCTTCGCCCACCGCATCCTCAACCGCGTCCTCAGCAACCCCGGCCCGGTCACGATGCCGCTCTCGCTGCGCATCCTCACCCACATCCCCGGCTTCCAGCGCCTCACCGCCCGTTTCATCGGCCTTGGCCTGCAACCCCAACACATCAAAACCCAACCGAGCTCGGTGGAAATCACTACGACTGGTGGTATATCAGGATTGAATTAATTAAGCCTTGTCATCCTGAGCGAAGCCTCTCGTTAAGCCTTGTCATCCTGAGCGAAGCCTCTCGTTAAGCCTTGTCATCCTGAGCGAAGCCTCTCGCAGTCTTATCGCGAGAGGCGTAGTCGAAGGGCCTGAGGTTTGCTGCAACCTACTCAAACCCGCGATTCCAACCAACAATCGCCCGCGTCTCCCGCTCCCACCCGAGCACGCTCAAGCTGCCCGTCCCAAGCACCAGCAACCGCCCATCCACAGCAGGCAACCCCACCCACCGCGCCGCCAGAATCCGCAGCAGATGCGCATGAGCAAACAACGCCACCTTCCCCGAAGGCGCGGCAGCCAAAGCCCGGGCAATCACGCCATCCGCGCGCGCCCCCACCTGCTCCACCGTCTCGCCATCCACAATCGCATCCTTCCAAACCGACCACCCCGGCGCATCTTTGCGAATCTCCACCGTAGTCCGCCCCTCGAAAACACCGTAGTCCCACTCCTTCAACCCCTCATCCACCACAGCAACATCGCCAAATCCCGCAATCGCACACGTTTCCCGCGCCCGCTGCATCGGGCTCACCAACACCGCATCAAACTTCACCCCTGCCAGAAACGCCCGCAACTCCTCCGCCCGCCGCCGCCCATGCGCCGTCAGAGCAATGTCCGTCCGCGAAGTATGCGCCCCACCCGCACTCCACTCCGTCTCTCCATGCCGCACCAGCCACAACTCTGTCGTGCCACCCATTCAGAGAACTCCTCCCTTTGCGATCAATCTGCATTTTAGTTGTCATCCTTCCGCGCAGCGGGAGGACCTGCCGTTGCTTTTGCTTTTCTAATCCCTGGGCCCTAATCCCTAATCCCTGCCTTTATCCTACAAAGAATGGACTTCCAACTCTCCACCCACTACAAGCCGCAGGGCGACCAACCCCGAGCCATCCGCGAACTCATCTCCGGCATCCACGCCGGCGAAAAGGACCAGGTACTTCTCGGCGTCACCGGCTCCGGCAAGACCTTCACGATGGCAAAAATCATCGAGGAGCTGCAACGCCCCGCGCTCATCCTCGCGCACAACAAGACCCTCGCCGCGCAGCTCTACCACGAGTTCAAAGGCTTCTTCCCAAACAACGCCGTCGAGTACTTCGTCTCCTACTACGACTACTACCAGCCCGAAGCCTACATCCCCGCCGGCGACCTCTTCATCGAAAAAGAAGCCACCATCAATGAAGAATTAGACAAGCTCCGCCTCTCCGCCACGCGCTCGCTCTTCGAGCGCCGCGACGCCATCATCGTCAGCTCCGTCAGTTGCATCTACGGCCTCGGCAGCCCCGAAGCCTACTACGGCATGTTGCTTCTGCTCGAAAAAGGCCAGCGCATCAAACGCGAAGACATCACCCGCCGCCTCGTCGAAATCCTCTACGAGCGCAACGACGTCGATTTCCGCCGCGGCACCTTCCGCGTCCGCGGCGACATCATCGAAATCTACCCCACCTACGACGAGAACGCCTACCGCATCGAACTCTTCGGCGACGAGATCGACTCGCTCTCCCAAATCGACCCGCTCTTCGGCACGGTCCGCCAAAAATATTCGCGCCTGCCCATCTACCCGAAGTCCCACTACGTAGTCCAACCAGAGCGCAAAACCAGCGCCATCGCTTCCATCCTCGAAGAGCTCGCCGAGTGGGAGACGCAGCTCGAGCGCGAAGGCCGCCTCGTCGAATCCCAACGCATCCACCAGCGCACCCGCTTCGACCTCGAAATGATCAAGTCCGTCGGCTACTGCCACGGCATCGAGAACTACTCGCGCCACATGTCCGGCCGTCTCCCCGGCGAACCCCCACCCACACTCCTCGACTACTTCCCCAAGGACTACCTCCTCTTCATCGACGAGTCGCACGTCACCGTCCCCCAACTTCACGGCATGTGGCACGGCGACCGCAGCCGCAAACAAAACCTGGTCGATTACGGCTTCCGCCTGCCCAGCGCCATGGACAACCGCCCACTCCGCTTCGAGGAGTTCGAGACGCGCACCGGCCAGATCGTCTACGTCTCCGCCACGCCCGGCCCCTACGAACTCACCAAATCCGCAGGAGTCGTAGTAGAACAAATCATCCGCCCCACCGGCCTCATCGACCCGCAAGTAGAAATCCGCCCAGTCAAAGGTCAAATCGACGACTTACTAGCCGAAATCCGCGACCGCGCCGCAAAGAACCAGCGCGTCTTAGTAACTACACTGACTAAGCGCATGTCCGAGGACTTAGCCAGTTACTACACCGAAGTAGGCGTCCGCTGCCGCTACATGCACTCCGAGATCGAAACCCTCGAACGCATCAAGCTCCTCCGCGACCTCCGCAAAGGTGAGTACGACGTCCTCATCGGCATCAACCTCCTCCGCGAAGGCCTCGATCTTCCGGAGGTGTCGTTGGTAGCAATATTGGATGCCGACAAAGAAGGCTTCCTCCGCTCCCAGGGCTCGCTCATCCAGACCATAGGCCGAGCCGCCCGCCACATCGAAGGCCGCGCCATCCTCTACGCCGACAAGATGACCGACTCCATGCAGCGCGCCATCGACGAGACCAACCGCCGCCGCGAAATCCAGGAAGCCTACAACGAAGAAAACGGCATCACCCCCCAAAGCATCATCCGCCCCACCGAGATGACCCTCGCCGGCATCCTCAAAGCCGACTACGCCGACCTCACCGAAGAGACCGGCGACATGCCCGACTTCGCCACCCAGCAGGAACTCGACACCTACATCGGCAAACTCGAATCCGACATGCGCGAAGCCGCCAAGAAATTCGAATTCGAAAAAGCCGCCAAACTCCGCGACACCGTAAAAGAACTCCGCACTAAGGAGTTTTTATTCTCGTGACCATCTCATTCCAGCCCACCCAAACATGGTATGTCTGCAACATCCTTACGCAAAAGAACTCCGCTAAGCAGTTGCACTACATCCATCGAAACCCCGTACCGAAGGCCTCATAGAACATCCCGAAGACTAGCCATGGAGCAGCTATCGCCGTTGGCTTACAGGCAATCTGACCGCACGGAGATCACGAGAAATCTGCGATGAATGGGCCGCCCGCGAGGACCTCGATTAACCTAACCCTTCAGCCGACGCCGTATCGTCCCAGCTATCCCGATCAGACCTGTGCTAAGCATTAGGAATGTAGAAGGCTCCGGAGTGGGAGCAGTAGGTGCGGTCCCGGTGGCGACGAAACCATCAGGTCCCCATGTGGAACCGTCCGAGTACTCGATTTCAACACCGGGAATTGGATTATGGTTTCCGTCGACCGCGGCGAATGATGTTATGGCCGCCGTATCGCCAAAGTCTATAGTTCCGTATTGGCCATAAAAGCTTCCTGGCTGGTAGAGTACCTCGGTCTGTAAGCCGAAAAAAGCATCGAATGCGGCTGACGGGTCGGATGGGTTTAGAGGCGTGATGTAAAAGGTGACCGGACCGAGCGGTGTAGTCTCGTCATATCTGGAACCGCTTGAGTTGCAACTGCCTCCTTGCATGGGGCAGGCTGCAGCTATGAGGTCAGCGGACATCTGAGCAGGACCTGAAACTGTACCGTCGAGATTGAATGTAACTTCATAGGCGACAATTCCGGATAATAGATCGCCCGGCCCTACTTGTATCGCGTGCACCCCTAATTCATCGTAGGTACCGTAGCTGAACACAGACATGTAATTTGGATTTGCGCATGGTGCGGTGCAGTTAGCGGGCGGCACTATATTCATCGATGAACTGGCATGCAATATATTGCGATCCGCTGCCGCATAACCATTAAAGTTCATTGTGAATCCGTTCGCAGTAAGCGAACTGCTCAGGGTCGAACTTGAGGGCGCACTGTTTACGCTATAGTTGTTTTGCTGCACAGCGGGCGAGCCTTGTGTATCAAATGCGGCTACATCAGCGCTGGTTTCGTACGCTGTTTGCTGTGCGTGAGAGGTCAAGGCGAGGGATGAAAGTAAACATACTACCAACAGGCACATTGATTTCATGTTGATTGCTCCGCGTACCTAAGGTGTGGTCATGCATGGCATAGTTTGCTGACGAGTGAGACATCCGTCAAGCGCATTCTTTTGCGGCGGAATGAGGAATTCTATTCACACCCCTCAAGGCGACGTGGTCCAGCAGTTCATAATGGATCCGGACGTGGTGAGGACGTTCGTCGGTCGGGCGGGGGGCCACCTGTGAATTCTTTTCTCTTTCCTAACCCAGAACATGGCGGGTGGCCCATATCTAAAATCTGGATGCCCCATCTTCGCTGGGTGCCCCACATCTCGATTCTGAGATGTGGGTTCGCAGGATGCCCAACAGCCGGCTTCAGCTACCAAAATGCACTGAACTCTATTGTTTCTATGCCTACTTTTCCGTACTCTAAATCCATGGAAGTCCACCTCACCTCCGACCAGCAAGCCCTCGCCCGCCGCGCGGTCGAAAGCGGACGCCTGCACCACGAGGAGGACGCCGTAACGGAAGCTCTCGGCCTATGAGAAGAGCGCGAGCGTCAGCGTATCGCATTCCTGGCAACCCTCGACGAAGCACGAATTTCCCTCGCTGACGGCAAGGGCCGTCCCATCACGCAGGAATCCATGCGCGAACTATCGGCAGCGGTGAAGGAGCGCGGGCGCACCCGTCTTGCAGCTACAGCAGCGGCGTATTGAAATCCGCAATAAACTGAATCCCCGGCACATCCAACCCCAACAACTGCTTATCTCCAGTCAGAAACAAATCGATCCCCGCCGAAGCCGCCGACGCGAGATGAATCGAATCCGCAACCTTCAACTTGTTGACAGCCCGCAATCTGCTGAAGGGAGTCACGGCTCCGGCATCAAAAGGCAGATACGAAAACCCCATCTCCTTCATCGTCTGCTGAATCCGTATCCCCTTGTCCGGAGAATTCACCGCACCAGCCATGACTTCACCAAAAGCAAGAAAGCTTGTGTGGAGTGAATCTCCGCGTTCATACGCTCGCTGCAAAAGATGCTGAACCCGCTTCGAATACGCCGGATTTCCCTCAAGCAGATAAACAAAGAGCATGGAATCCCAAAAGATCTTGCTCAAGCCGCATCCTCCTCATCCGACCTGATCCACCGCACAAACGCCTCCGCGCCACCATGCTCTTTCAACTCATCTTTGAGCAGCCCCCGCAACATCTCAGTCAACCGCTTCGCCCGCGCCGCAGCATCCTCCGCAACACTCGCCGCGCCGGATGAGAACTCCTGCACAGCCACGCCCTTCCCAATCTTTCGGTAGTGCACAACGACAGTCGTGCTCAATTTCGAGGGCGGCCCATCGACTGAGGTAATCTCCAGCCCATTGTCACGCAGGAATTTCTCTGACCGCAGAGCATTACACACCTGCGGCGTATTGTTCGGGGGAAATCCAAGCGGGACCAGATCATCCAGCACATTCCGCACTTTGATCGCAAACGAAGTCTGCCCCGCTCGCAATGCCGGCTTCACGTACCGATCACTCGCCACAGATCGAACCTGGTCACTGAACTTGTGTGCCCTCATGGTTTCTCCATTAACAGACAGTCTAAACTGTCTATCTAAACAGTAAGCGTCAGGACATGAGCTGTCAAACACCCCACATCTTCCACATCCCTGCCGCTCAAGCGAACCCACCCTCAACAAATCCCTTATGAAGGGCTCGTTCCTGAGATGTGGATTCGCAGAAACTACACAGGCACAGATGCCGGGTGCCCCGCTCACCACATCGAGGTGACGCGCTACTCCGCCTTCACCGGCACCAACCCATGCTTCAACATTACCGCCACCATCGCCTTCACATCCGGAGGCCCGCCACCCGCCAGCAGCCCCCGAATCTCCCGAAAGTACTCCGCACCCAGCACCCCCGGAGTAATCGTGCAAAACACCTTCGCCGGCTCATCGAACGGGTTCGAAAAGGCATGCACCTTGCCGCGTTCAATCCATACCAGGTCGCCCTCACCCACATCCCTGCTCTGCCCTTCGAGCATGAACCTCAGCCTCCCGCTCACCCCATATCCCGACTCATCGAACCCCACATGATGATGCGGAACCGGCATCCCCGCTCCCGGCGCCACCGTCATCTCAAACATCGTCACTCCCCCGCCGCTCGTCGGTCCATCAATCAAAAACCGCAGCACAATCCCACCCAGCCGAATCTCCTCCGCCTCCACCACACCGCCCGTCACACTCATCGCGCACTCTCTTTCTCTGAATTCACTTCCCGAGAAAGATACCACCCCCGCTCCAAACCGACAGAAAATTCCTTCTCACGATAAAATCCCCACATGAGCGACTTCATCCCCAAAGCCCCCACGCAAAAGATCGGCGGCCTCGGCCCCAAGGCGGCCCGGCTCCAGGCCCTCCGCGAAAAGGCCGCCAAACTTAACGACTCCGCCAAGACCACCCACGCCGGCGCAAGCCCCTCCGCAAAAGCCTCCAACGCCCCGGCCCGCAAAACCGCCTTCCAGCGCAAAGCCACCTAACTAACGCGTTTTGCATTTCCATTCCGCAGCGGAGCGGAGGAATCTGCTTTTCGCCTCTGCGCTAATCCATTCTCAATCAGCTACTTAAACAGATTTCCACAACCAAAACCTTGACCGCCAATTTATAATGGACTTATAAGAGTCAGTCGAAGCCCGGCCACCAGCCGGGCTTTTCCATTTCACCGGACCCATCAACGACTCCAAACCGTAAGTCCGTACCTAACTCCTTTGTTCGAAGGATTTTGCACAAAAACAGGGGGAGGGGGTACCCTGCTCGCCTGACAGAAAAGCCTCCGCGCCAGCGGAGGCTTTTCCATGAAGCAAACTCCCAAAGACAGCTTAGATAGGCTTTGCCTTCAGGAAGATGATGACGAACGTGAACAGCGCCAGCGACTCGATAAACGCGAGGCCGAGAATCAGGAAGATGAAGATTCCAGGACGCGCCCCAGGGTTGCGAGCCAGCGCCTCGGTCGCCGAAGCGGTTGCCTTGCCCTGACCCAGGCCGCAAAGCCCGGCAGCCAGCGCCATGCCCAGACCGGCAGCCAGCGGAATCCACTGGTTCTCCGGGTGGGCCACCGCGGTGGCCTGCGCAAAGGCCGGCGTTGCAAGCAGCAGCGCGGCCAACGACATAAACAGATATTGCAGTTTCTGCATCGTCTTACTCCAACCTCCATCAGATACGCCGCCAGTGGGTGGTTGACGCTCACCGTGCTGGCGCCCTCACGCTATGCGGCGTTATTGCATACCGCGAAGAGGAGGCCCCAGCGCGGCAAACTTGAATCGAAGTCTAATGTTCGTGCGCAACCGCCATCGACAGATACACCGCGCCGAGCAGGAAGAACACATACGCCTGCACCACGGCCACAAACATGTGCAGCCCCATGAAGACCAGCGGAACCCCAAGCGGTATCAGCGAGAAGAACGCCAGCGTCACCAGGTCGCCCGCGAAGATGTTCGCATACAACCGGACGGTCAGCGAGAGCACACGCGCCAGGTGCGAGATGATCTCGATCAGAAACATCAGCGGATACAGCCACCACACCGGCCCCAGAAACTGCTTGATGTAGCTGAAGCCGTTCTCCCTCACGCCGTGGTAGTGGTAGTAGACAAACGTGACCACCGCAAACCCCAGCGGCACCACGACGTTGGCCGTCGGCGACTCCAGCCCCGGAATCAGCCCCATCAGGTTGCACAGCAGAATGAACAACCCCAGCACCGTCAGGTAGGCTGTGAACCGCTCGTGCCCATGCCCGATGATCGACTCACCCTGCTCGATCACAAACTCATGCGTAATCTCCGCCAGATGCTGCACCGGCGCGGGCTTCTCCACATTCAGCGTCAGCCGAACCACAATGAAGAAAGCGAGCAGCGCGAAGAACGCAAGCAACTCCATCGCAAACGCATCGGTAATCGGAGCCGTCGGATGCGTCGGCTGCACGTGCAGCGCGTGCAGGAACACGGTCGTGACCGCGCCGAAGTGAAGATTCAGAAACTGAGCAAACAGCGTCGTTGGCATATAGAAAACTAAGCAGAATTCTCTTTTGCAGTTCTGGATTTCCAGCTAAACCGTCCACGCCTTCATCAGCCGCAGCCCCTCAATCGTGAGCGAAAACACGCCCAACGCAAGGCCACCGGCCAGCGCATACACCGAGCCATCCAGTAACTTAAGGCTAACATAAAGCAGCACGACGGCCAGCGCCAGCCGCAGAAAAAACCCTACCAGCACCATCCCCATCGGACGCGCCACCCCACCCGCGTCCATGCGCTCCATCACCGCCGTCATCAACCGCAGCCACTCCCACAACCCCGACCCCGAGATGACCGCCCCAACCACCAGCAACGCCGCCGACGCCCACCCCATCTTCCACCACACCAGCGGCACGGCCACCACCGTCACCACCGTCAGCAGACGCAGCGCGCTCAGCATCGTGCGCCGAAAGTCCGCATCAGTGAAACTGCTGAAATCTTCCATCGCCCTCAAAATACCTACTCCCTATCGCTCTTCAGATACTTCGCCGCCGTCGTAAAAATCTTCACAAACCCTGCCACCGCACCGAGAATGATCCCCGCAATCGCAATCCAACCGGTGTGGAACCGCTCATCGAGCCACGCGCCCGCCAGCCAGCCAATCAGGCAACCGGCAGGCAGCGCAATCGCAAGCTGAATCATCGACTCAGCCTTCACCAACTCACCCAGCGCCCCGGATTTCTTCTCCTCATCCGCCATAGCAGATTTATTACACCACGCGAGAGGCCCCGAACAGCCCCGCTATACTGAAACTTCAACCATATTCAGACGCAAAGGACCGCCCGTGTACGAGTCAGCATTCGAGAAGAAGGTCTACGAAGAGCGCCGCGAGACGCTGAACAAGATCGCCGCCCTCGCCGAGCAGAACGGCCTCAACTACGCCCAGGCCACCTATCCCAACAGCTTCGAGCAGCAGGCCCCCGGCTGGGACGAGACCAAAGGCGCGCCGATTCCCTTCCTCAAAAAGACCTACGACTCGCCCGCCGCGCCCATCTCCGCCGAAGAACTCGCCGCCACACCCATTGAAGTCGCCATCGCCGGACGCATCATGGCCATCCGCGTCCAGGGCAAGGCAGGCTTCGCCCAGCTTCAGCAGGCGGGACAGCGGTTCCAGATCTACGTCCGCAAAGATGACGTAGGCGAAAACGCCTTCGCCCTCTACAAACTGCTCGACCTCGGCGACCACATCGGCGTCCGCGGCTATCTCATGCGCACCCGCACCGGCGAACTCACCGTCCACGCCACCTCGCTCACGTTCCTTGCGAAAGCCATGCTCGCGCTGCCCGACAAGTACCACGGCCTCGAAGACACCGAACTCCGCTACCGCCAACGCTACGTCGATCTCTTCATGAACACCGGCAACACAGCCAAGCCAGCCACGGAACCGGGTGCCCCACGTCCGGCACTTGCGGACGTGGGCGAAGCGCCACAAACTTCATCGGAGACCGAAGACGAAGGCCCCGGCGACGTCCGCGAAGTCTTCGTCAAACGCGCCGCCATCCTCCGCGCCATCCGCGCCTTCTTCGACCAGCGCGGCTACCTCGAAGTCGAGACACCGATGATGCAGCCCATCGCCGGAGGAGCCGCCGCGCGCCCCTTCATCACCCACCACAACGAACTCGACCTCGACCTCTTCCTCCGCATCGCGCCCGAGCTTTACCTCAAGCGCCTTGTCGTCGGCGGACTCGACCGCGTCTACGAGATCAACCGCAACTTCCGCAACGAAGGCGTCAGCACCCGGCACAACCCCGAGTTCACCATGCTCGAGTTCTACCAGGCCTACGCCAACTACCACGACCTCATGCGCCTCACCGAAGAACTCATCATCTTCGTCGCGCACCAGGTCAACGGCACCACCATCACCCACTTCAACGGCAATGAGATCGACCTCAGTAAGTGGACGAAGCTCTCCATGGTGGACGCGATAATCAAGTGGTGGCCAGAAATCTATGGATCTAAGCCTGAAAGAATCGATTTTAAAAATTCAGAAACATTTCAAGCCTTAGTTGATCGCGCAATAGTCTCTTCTAGGCCGTTTTTACTTTCTCCAAATGCCGAATACTCTGACTATCAGCGAACTGAAGAAAATTCGTTTGCTCAAGCTATTTTCTATCTTGGCTTGCAGCTTAGGAACGGTGATAGTTCAACGGGCAAAGCAATATCTGATCTTTTCGAATATCTTGCCGAACCCCACCTCATCCAACCCACCATCATCTACGACTTCCCGCTAGCCGTCTCGCCACTCTCCAAGAAGAAGCCAGACGAACCCGACTGGGTCGAACGCTTCGAGTTCTACATCGGAGGCTTCGAGCTGGGCAACGCCTTCAGCGAGCTGAACGACCCCGTCGATCAGCGTGAGCGATTCGTAGAGCAGGTAGAACAAAAAGAGCGTGGCGACGCCGAAGCGATGGCCGCCATCGACGAGGACTACGTCCGCGCCCTGGGCTACGGCATGCCGCCCACCGCAGGCGAAGGCATCGGCATCGACCGCCTGACCATGGTCCTCACCGGAGCCAAATCCATCCGCGACGTCATTCTCTTCCCGCTGATGCGCCCGCAGCAGAAGTCGAACGAGCAACTGGCCGAAAAGCAAAACCAGCCGCACGGAGAATCCGCAGAATAGCTCCCCTTCGCCCTTGATACCTGTATCGATACGCGATACACTCTTTTCGTGATCAGGAACTTCCGGCATTCAGGACTTGAGAACTTTTTCAAGACCGGCTCCAAAGCAGGGATTACCACTAGCGATATGGAGGTATCCATCATGCGTATGCACAATCCACCCCACCCGGGACGCGCACTCCGCGAAGCACTCGATGCGGTTCCCATCTCCGTCACCGACTTTGCCGCGCACATCGGCGTTTCGCGTGTAGCGTTGTCGCGCGTTCTCAACGAGCGCGCAGGCTTCACTCCGGAGATGTCCATCCGCGTCAGCCAGGCATTCGGTCAGGGCGGCGACGGCGACATCTGGTTCAAGATGCAAAACGCCCACGACTTCTGGAACGCCTCGCAGAAGAAACGCAAGCGCGTCCGCGAACTCCAGCGGGAAGGCAAACACCGTGTCAAGCGTGCCGCCTCGACACGGCACGCGGCCTGACCCGCCGCACCATGTAAACTCATCAGGTGAACATCCTTTTTGTCGGCGACGTCTTCGGCTCCGCAGGCCGCCACATCGTCCGCGAGCATCTCCCGCACGTGCTTGAGACCAACTCGGTCGATCTGCTCATCCTGAACGGCGAAAACTCCGCCGGAGGCTTCGGCATCACGCCCGCCATCGCCGAAGACCTCTTCGACCTCGGTGTCCACGTCATCACCACCGGCAACCACGTCTGGGACAAAAAAGAAATCTTCGAGTACATGACCGTCCCGGTTGATTCGCACGAGCGCGGCCGCCGCGTCCTGCGCCCCGCCAACTATTCAGCCAACACGCCTGGCTACGGCCTCTACCAGGGCACGCTGCCCACCGGCCAGCAGTACGCCGTCATCAACCTGCAGGGCCGCGTCTTCATGTCGTCCTGCGACGACCCCTTCCACAAGGCCGACGAGCTGCTCGCGCAGATCGCCCGCGAGTCCGGCGCAAAGGTCATCTTCATCGACCTGCACGGCGAGGCCACCAGCGAGAAGGCCGCGCTCGGCTGGTATCTCGACGGACGCATCACCGCGCTCATCGGCACCCACACCCACATTCCCACCGCCGACGAGCGCATCCTGCCCAACGGCACCGCGTTTCAAACCGACGCAGGCATGTCCGGCCCCTACAACTCCGTCATTGGCGTCGAGGTCGAGCAGGTGCTCCAGCGATTCCTCACCGGACTTCCCGGCAAATTCGACGCCGCCAAAGGCAACCCGAAGATGTGCGCCACGCTCATCGGCTGCGACGGAGCCACGGGCCGCGCCCACAGCATCCAGCGCATCATGCTCGGCGAATAAGTTTTCGTCTCATCAGATCAGCCGCTTTTCCATCTCCGCCTGAACAGACCGTGGGAAAGTGCTCACTCTGTGCTTTTGGGTGGGAGCGCGGAGCTTCAGAGACTGGGTGAGAACTCCGAAATTCGGTCGTTTTGATTAAGGGCACGGGTTTACCCGGGTGCCCCACCCATCGCATCAAGCTACACAGCGATGGGTGGGAATGTATACCCTCGCCCAGCCACTTTGCATTTCCATTCCGTAGCGCAGCGGAGGAATCCGCTGTTCCTCAACCCGCCACCAACATTCGGGTGTCCTTTTTTGCATTTCCATTCCATAGCGCAGCGAAGGAATCTGCTGTCCCTCAACCCGCCACCAACATTCGGGTGTCCCTTTTTGCATTTCCATTCCGCAGCGGAGCGAAGGAATCCGCTGTTCCCCAACCCGCCACCAACATTCGGGTGTCCTTTTTTGCATTTCCATTCCGTAGCGCAGCGGAGGAATCCGCTGTTCTCCGGACACACCCACCCAAAGGTCGCCCCCACTCTTGTCAACCCCACCTCCGTAAAAATTCCACGCATCCCACCGGAAACAAAGATGTTCTTTCCCTTCCCAAATTGGCGGTTTAGTTCCACCCACTCAGCTACCATAGAAGTAGGGCAGAAAAACTCGCGCCTTACCTTTCGGCGCGGCCGCAGAGTTTTAGAGTTCGACGACGAATACGTTGGCCATCAACACCAAAGCGCCAAGGGCGCGTTCTATACCAGCCTGGGGCAGAGCCAGGTATGGATGCAACCCAAAACCCAAAGGGCTGAAGGCCCGCCCCTGGGTTGATTGCACACATACAAACCCAGAAAGCCCGACACTCAACCAGAAGCACGGAATTAACCCTATTACAATGAATACTTTGCAAAAACGCTCTTGAAAACAAAGGACCTTACAGGGCACCCGCCCGGAAGTCCAAACCTAAACCCTTTAGAAGATGGACTTTAGCACATAAGTAGGGGGTACCCGAGAAACCAATGAACCAGACACCGCGCAGCCAGCACTACCGTATGCCCGCCGAATGGGCCGCCCACGCCGCCACCTGGATCGCCTGGCCCCACAACGCCGAAGACTGGCCCGGCAAATTCCAGCCCATTCCCTGGGTCTACGCCGAGATCGCCCGCCACCTCGCCCGCGCCGAACAGGTCCACATCCTCGTCAACGACATCCCGGCCCAGAGGCGCGCCTACCGCATCCTCCACCGAGCCGGAGCCGACCTCGCCCGCATCCACTTCCATCGCTGGCCCACCGATCGCGTCTGGCTCCGCGACTCCGGCCCTATCTTCCTCAAAAACCCGGCAGGCGACCGAGCCATCACCAACTGGAAGTTCAACGCCTGGGCCAAGTATCCAAACTACCACCACGACGACCAGGTCCCGCACCGCGTAGCGAAGCTCCACAACCTGCCCGAGTTCCAGCCCAAAGCCGGAGACCACCGCATCGTCCTCGAAGGCGGCTCCATCGACACCAACGGAGCAGGCGTTCTGCTCACCACCGAAGAATGCCTCCTCTCCGAGGTCCAGCAGCGCAACCCCGGCATCAGCCGCCAGCAGCTCGAACAAGCCTTCCACGACTACCTCGGCATCGACCAGACCCTCTGGCTCAACCGAGGCTGCGCCGGCGACGACACGCACGGCCACATCGACGACATCGCCCGCTTCGTCGCCCCCATCAATGGTCAAGACACCATCCTGGCCGCCGTCGAACCCAACGCCGCAGACGAAAACCACCTGCCGCTCGCCGAAAACCTCGACCGCCTCCGCGCCGCCCGCAACCTGAAGGGCGACCCGTTCCATATCATCGAACTCCCCATGCCCGCACCGGTCGTCTTCGAGGGCCAGCGCCTGCCAGCCAGCTACGCCAACTTCTACATCGCCAACCAGAGCGTCCTCGTCCCCACCTTCAACGACCCAAACGACCGCCACGCCCTCAACACCCTCGCCGCCTGCTTCCCCACCCGCGACATCATCGGCATCCACGCCGTCGATCTCGTCTGGGGCCTCGGCACCCTCCACTGCCTCACCCAGCAGGAGCCAGCATGAAGCGGTCTACTGCAATATCTTCAGAAACTGCGAAATTGAAACAATCCGCGTCCCCTTGTGACGCCTGAGCGCCAGCAAACCCGCCTTATCGCCCGTCACCAGATAATCGGCGTCACCGGCCTCGGCAAGCGACAGCAGGAAGTCATCCTCCGGGTCCGGCGAGCGACGCACAGGCGCGTGACTCTCGATCTGCAACGTCAACCTGCGCAGCAGATTGACCAACTTCCCAGCATCATGCGGCTTGATATGTGACGCAATATATGGCTTTCGCAACGTGCTCTTAATCTCTTCCATCTGCTCCGAAGACGTGAGCAGGACAAAGTTCCCGTTCAGCCATCGGCGAAGCAGAGTGTCCGCATTCCCGGAAGGCGAAAGCATTCCAGAGATCAAGACATTGGTATCCAGAATCACTCTCATCTATGCGACGGCAGCACTCGGCTTCTTACGCCGGGGCACCATGTTGCGTTCGGATCGAACTTCTCTCACAGCTCGATCAATCTCTGCCTGCAACTTCTTCGCATCGATGGCCGCGTTCCGCTGCTTGATGTCATCTACCGCCACGCGAAACAACTGCATCTGAACAGCCTGTTCCACAAACTTCGACAACTCACCCTTCTTCGCGTGCCCACCCAGAAGCGCACGCACCTCTCGGTCCGTCGCTTTGGAGACCGACACCGTCAAGCGTACTTTCTGAGGAGCGGAAGACATGACTCTTTATACCTCAACGACGACGCTACACGTAGACTGAAGCAATGGCTGGTATCCACAACCTCATCGACCTCGACTACCTCCGCGCCGCCATCGCCGAAGCCCGCACCGCCGAAGCGAGCGGCGAGGTCCCGGTCGGTGCAGTCGTGGTTCACAACGGCGAGATCATCGGCCGTGGACAGAACCGAGTCCTCCGCGACTCCGACCCCACCGCCCACGCGGAGATCGTCGCCCTCCGCGAAGCCGGTCTCGCGCAGCAGAACTACCGCCTCGAAGACTGCGACCTCTACGTCACACTCGAACCCTGCGCCATGTGCGCGGGAGCCATCCTGCACGCGCGCGTCCGCCGCCTCATCTACGCAGCCGCCGACCCCAAGGCGGGAGCCTGCGGCAGCGTCCTCGACGTGATGAACCACCCACGCTTGAACCACAAGCTCGAAGTCGTCTCCGGCCTGCTCGCCGAAGAGTGCGGGCAGATGCTCACCGACTTTTTTCTCGAACGGCGAGGAAAGAAGCCTCCCGAACCGGCGAAAAGCGCATCTGACATAGAGTTATAGACCAATCTTCAAGGAGCAATTACATGTCAGGCCGTCTCTCAGGTAAAGTCGCCCTCGTCACCGGTTCCAGCTCAGGCATCGGACAAGCCATCGCAATCCGCTTTGCCAGCGAAGGCGCGTCCGTGGTCGTCAATTACCTCACACACCCCGAACAAGCCGCCGAGACCAAGGCCGAATGCGAGGCAGCCGGAGGCAAAGCTATCGTCGTACAGGGCGATGTCTCCAGCATCGCCGACACACAGCACCTCATCGACGAGGCCTATGGCCAACTGGGCCGCTGCGACATCCTCGTCAACAACGCAGGCGTCGAGATCGGCGCAGACTTCTGGGACGTGACGGAAGCCGACTACGACAAGGTCCTGAACGTCAACCTGAAAGGCGCCTTCTTCCTCACCCAGGCGTTCGTCCGCCGCCTGCGCGACGCCAGGCAACCGGGCCGCATCGTCAACATCAGCTCTGTTCACGAGGACATGGTCTTTCCTCACTTCGACACCTACTGCGCGGCAAAAGGCGGTATACGAATGTTGATGCGCAATCTCTCTGTCGAACTTGGCCCGCTCGGCATTACCGTCAACAACATCGCTCCGGGCGCCATCGCCACGCCCATTAACGCCAAAATGATGGCAAACAAGCAGCAGCTCGACGCACTGCTCGTCAACATCCCTCTGGGCCGCATGGGCACCTCGGAAGAAGTCGCAGGGGTTGCCCTCTTCCTCGCCTCCGACGACGCCGCCTACGTTACCGGATCGACTTACTATATCGACGGCGGCCTCATCCGCAACTACCACGAACAATAGAGCCTGACGGCAATCGACCGCTGAACACACGGTAAAATAGAAGCATGGAATTGACCGTGTACTCGGCGGCCTGGTGCCGCGACTGCCGCGAGGCTAAACGCTTCCTCAGCAAACACAACATCGCCTTCAACGAGATCGATATCGAAACCGCGCCCGGCGCAGCCGACGAGCTGCTCGCCAACGTCGGCAAGCGCGCCATCCCGCAGTTCGTCCTCGACGGCAAATGGATTCAGCCCTACAAGCCGGGCCGCGGCTTCCTCTACGAAGAGATGGCCGCACTCTTCGGCGTCAGCAATTCGTAACGCTCTGCAAAATTCAAAGTAAGGAAACGCGATGATCGCTCGCTATACCCGCCCAGCGATGGGCAAAATCTGGTCTGACGAGAACAAGTACCGCTCCTGGCTCACCGTCGAAGCCGCAGCCTCGCAGGCGCTCGCCAAATTCGGCCTCGTCCCGCAGGCCGCCGCCGATGCCATCCGCGACAAGGGCAACTTCACCGTCGCGCGTATCGACGAGATCGAGGCCGAAGTCCGTCACGACGTCATCGCCTTCACCACCACCGTGGCCGAGCACATCGGCAACCCGGAGCACTCACGCTGGCTCCACTATGGCCTCACCAGCACCGACGTGGTGGACACCGCGCAGGCGCTCCAGATCAAGGAAGCCTCCGCGCTCATCCACAAAGGCATCGCCGCGCTGGCCGAGACGCTCAAAAAGCGCGCCCTCGAGTTCAAGCACACGCCCATCATCGGCCGCACCCACGGCGTCCATGCCGAACCCTCCACCTTCGGCCTCAAACTCCTGCTCTGGTACGCCGAAGTCCAGCGCAACCTCACCCGCTTCGACGCCGCCGCCGAAGACCTTCTCGTCGGCAAGCTCTCCGGCGCCGTCGGAACCTTCGGCCACCTCAAGCCCGAGCACGAAGAGGCCATCTGCTCCGGCCTCGGCCTCAAGCCGGTGCCCATTGCCACGCAGGTCATCCAGCGCGACCTGCACGCGGCCTATATCTGCGCGCTCGCCGTGCTGGCCAGCACGCTCGACAAGATCGCCACCGAGATCCGCCACCTGCAACGCACCGAGGTCCGCGAAGCCGAAGAGTTCTTCTCCGAAAAGCAAAAAGGCTCCAGCGCCATGCCGCACAAGCGCAACCCCATCACCAGCGAACAGATCAGCGGCCTCGCCCGTGTCATGCGCGCCAACGCGCAGGTCGCGCTCGAAAACGTCGCCCTCTGGCACGAGCGCGACATCTCGCACTCCTCCGCCGAGCGCGTCATCCTGCCCGACTCGACCATCCTCGCCGACTACCTGCTGGCCAAGACCGAAAACCTCATCGCCAAGCTGCTCGTCTACCCCGAGCGCATGTTGAAGAACCTCGAATCCACCGGCGGCCTCATCTTCAGCGGCCAACTCCTGCTCGATCTGGCCGAGTCCGGCATGAGCCGCGAAGACGCCTACCGCCTCGTCCAGTCGCACGCGATGCGAAGCTGGAAGGAGGGCCTCAACTTCCGCGAAGAGGTCGCCAAAGACCCAGCCATCACGGCCCGTCTGACGCCGGAAAAGCTAGCCCACGCCTTCGACTACAACCGCCAACTGGCCAACGTAGATGCCATCTTTAGCCGTGTTCTGGGATAATTGCCGCCATGACTACGGCCTTATTTTTTATCGCCATCGGAGTGTATCTGATCTTTCAGGGGCTCACATCTGATTACTTGATCGACGAGAGTGAAGGTTTAGCGAGCGCCGAGGAGAAAGAGAAAGCCAAGGCGACACCGCTTACACGATTCATTGTGATCTGCGCCGGTATTGCTTCGCTAAGTTGGGGTGCACATCACTTTCTGCACTGAAAATGGTACCCCTATACAAAATGTTGTCCGTTTTCGCCAGTATCATCGGCCGTCGTTTTGCATTTCCATTCCGCAGCGAAGCGGAGGAATCTGCTGTCCCATCCCAGCCAATAAAAGATCATGCGCCGCGATTACAACTTCTACGTCTACATCCTGGCAAGCCGCTCACGGACCCTCTACATCGGCCTCACCAGCAACCTGGCAGCACGCATAGCCCAACACCGCGAAAGCCGCGCGGGAACATACACTGCCCGCTACAACATCCACCGCCTCGTCCATTACGAACAATTCGCCTACATCAATAACACCATCGCCCGCGAAAACGAGTTGAAAGACTGGAACCGTGAGAAGAAAATCGCCCTGATCGAGCAAAACAATCCAACATGGGAAGATCTCGCAGCGAACCTGTAATGCGTTGCCGCAGCCAAAAAGCAGATTCCTCCGCTACGCTGCGGAATGGAAATACAAAAGAACAGCAATGCCGCGAACTCTCGTCCAAATCGTAGACGCCGCTCTGCTCTCAGCCACCGAACGTAGCGGCCAACATCTCGCCTGCCGCCCCGGATGCGCCCAATGCTGCCACGGAGTCTTCCCCATCTCGCACGAAGACGCCCACCGCCTCCGCGATGGCCTCGAAGCTCTCACTCAATCCGATCCCGCAAAAGCTCGTCGCATTCAACTCCGCACATCAGAATCTCTCGCCCGCCTCACCCCGCTCTTCCCCGGCGATGACGCAACAGGCATCCTTAACCAAGACTACGAAGACGCTCTGCTATTCGCTGATGAAGACAGCATCGGCGACACCGAACCCTGTCCCGCGCTCGACCCCACCACCGGCACCTGCGACCTCTACGAACATCGCCCTATCGTCTGCCGCACCTTCGGCCCGCCGATGCGCACTGCCGATGACAACCTCGCCACCTGTGAGCTTTGCTACGTTCATGCATCTACGCAGGAGATAGAAGCCTGTGAACTCGATCCCACGCTGCCCGCGCAGGAAGCCGCCAGCATTCTGGCCTTCAACGCCGCGCACAACACGCACGGCGAAACCATCGTTGCCTATGCTCTCCGCGGCGTGTAGGCGATAATCATCTCTGTGCCCGAACCCCGCACCATCACGCTAGCCGTCACCGGAGCCAGCGGCTCCATCTACGCCGCCGAGATGCTCCGCGCACTCGCTGCCGATGACCGCGTGCGGAAGATCAACCTCGTCGTCTCGGACAACGCCCTCCGCGTGCTCGCAGAAGAACTGCAACTCAGCGGGCGCAACAGCCTTGTAGAAAAGCTCCTCGGCGCGTCCTGCGCAAAGATCCATCAGCACGCCGACTCCGACATCGGCGCGAACATCGCCAGCGGCAGCTACCCCACCGATGCGATGATCGTGCTTCCCTGCTCGATGGGCACGCTCGCGGCCATCGCAAATGGCCTCGCCTCAAACCTCATCCAGCGCGCAGCCGATGTCACGCTCAAAGAGCGCCGCCCGCTCATCCTCTGCGTGCGCGAGACGCCATTCAACCGCATCCACCTGCGCAACATGCAGCTTGCGTCGGATGCAGGCGCGGTCATCTTCCCCGCCATGCCCACGCTCTACAACCACCCGCAGAGCACTACTGAGATGGCTCGCAACTTCGTCCATCGCGTGCTCGCGCACATCGGCCTGTCCCAACCGGGGGCATACCAGTGGCAGGCTGATTAGTCAGGCAAGTGTCTACTTCGCGGCAGACATCGGGAACGTCCGCTCGACGCCTTCCATAGGAGGATCAGCGCGGAGAAACTGGATCGTTCCCTCGATGACCGGCTTCGCGCACTCAGCCGGCGCAAGATGGCCGCAGCCTTCCATCACGTCCATCGAAGAATGCGGAATGCTGTCATGCATCTTCCGCCCGGCTGAAAGTGGGATGAGGTCGTCGTGCGCTCCCCAGACGACCAGCGTCGGCTCGGTGATGTTGTGCAGGCGGAAGTCCAGCAGGTCGCGTCCATCGATCATCGACATCAGGCTGCGCTGGATGACCCACTTGTTCGCCTGGAGTTTGCGCACGACTGCGCGGGCAGCAAAATCCGGCATCGAGATGGACTTTGGAGAAAGTGCGGCCAGCAGCCTGTGGACCCCGGCCACGTCCGTAGGCGAGAACAGGTCCGGCTCCCATGTCGCGGGAAAATAGGTGCCCGCGCTGTCGTAGACCACCACGCGGTTCACCAACTCCGGATGATCGAGCGCGAGTTTCAGCGTAATCCATCCGCCCATCGACCAGCCGCCGACATCGGCCCGCGCAAGATGAACCGTCTGCATAAAGCTGACGACCGCAGCCTCCTCCATCGCAATCGAGTAGCTCGCATCCGGCTTCGACGAGCGCCCGTAGCCGGGCAGGTCCGGCGCATAGACGTGAAATCCCGCGGCCGCAAGCGGAGGAATCAGCGGCGCCCAGTCCTCAGCGCGTGCGCCCAGACCGTGAATCAGCAGCAGCGGTGTATTAGCCGATCCAGCCGCGGCAGGCGCTTCAAAGTAGTGCAGCCGATAGCCACCCGCCTCGATGTACTCGCTGCGAACACCGTGCCGCCAGAGCCGAAAGCGCGTCATCGCATCCTGAACGCGAAGCGGCTGGCAGTAAAAGACGGTACCCGCAACGGCAGCAATCAATACCAGCACAAGCAGTACTCGCCCGATCACCTTCATCGCCTGCTGCCCCCTCCTCTGGCTCGAACGGTCACTTCAGCGGCTTGCCGAACTCTTCTCCAAAGACGGTGTGGGCCATGTCGAACCTGCCCCCGAAATATTTATCGTCGCCCTTCAGATGCCCGACCCCGAGCAGCGCCACCACCCAGTAACTGAGCGGCAGCTTGAGCACCTCATGCACCTTGTCCTGCTCGAAGCCTTCCATCGGCGCGGTGTCGTAGCCCATCGACTCGGCCATCAGCATCATGTGGGTGAAGGCGATCATCACCATCTTGTTCAGCCAGCCGCGCATCTGGTCGGCGTTGAAGCTGAGCATGTAGTTCGAGACGCTGTTGCGCGCCTGCGCGGCGTAACTCTCGGGCATCCCGCCGGAGCGGCCCAGTTGCAGCATCAGGTCAATATCCCTGCGCCAGCCGTCGGCGTCGCCGCAGGCCACAATCACCGCGGAGGCCTCCTCCACCTTGCCCTGATTGAAGCTGGCGCCGCGCAGGCGTTTCTTCTGCTCGGGCGTCTGCACCACGACAAAGCGCCAGGGCTGCATGTTGTAGCCACTGGGTGCGGCGAGACCCGCCTCCAGAATCTGGTGCAGGTCTTCTGCCGGAATCGGCGTACCGTCGAAGCTCGGCGTCGCGCGACGCTCCTCGATCGCCTGAGTGAGGGTCTTCCTGAGCTTTGCCATCATCCTCTTTCTTCAAGTGAAGTCATCGCCCAGCCGCTCCAATCAGCAACGCGCGATTCCAGAGAGTATTCCGGCATCCTACACTCATTCCTGATTCGAAAAAAGTCTCCCACGGCTGCCAATGAACTTCGCCGCATCGCAACAGCATTAATGAATCTCGCTCATGGGTTGTTCGGTTGCGAATGGATTCTGCCCCGGCGCCTGCGCGAAGATCCACACGCCGTGAAATGCGTTGCGCAACTCCGGATAGGCAGCCACAAGCGCGCTCATGGCCGCCGCGTTCCGCTTGTTTGCAGCAGCCACATCGCCAATCTGGTCCACCTTCAGGTGCGCGGTGACGTCAATCTTTTCCTTGCCGAGCGAGTCGTCTACGCCAAGACCCGTGAAGTGGTACTCCGAACCATCCGCAGCCTTGACCACCAGCGGCGCCTGTACGCTGACACCTTCAGACAACGCAGGCGGCGCAACCGTCGCGCGCTCCGAGCGCAGCTTCTCCAGATGCGTGCTCTGGATGAAGCGCGCGGGAAGCAGCAGGTCTTCGGCCTGTAGATAGTAGAGCCAGGCATTCCAGTGCTGGTTGTTGGCGGCCATGGTGCGGGCCTGCCTCCAGTACCAGAGCCCATCGTGCCCGGCAGCCCACATCGTCGTGGGATAGAAGCCCGCGAGGTCCCATTGATTCTGGTCCTGACGCATCAGGAACGAGAGTCTCCACGGCGAGGTTGCGTTTTCGGATTCAACAATGGCCAAGGCGTATTTGCCGGGGCCCATGCCGGGGATAAGGAAGTCGACCTCGGCAGGCGACTGATTGAGCGAACAGTAGAACTGCGCCGCAGGAAGAGAGCCATCAGCGCCATGCTTCAGATCCGAGGCGTCCAGCAGGTAAACCTGCTCGACCACCAGCGTGCCATCCTTCAACTTGGGAGCGACGCCCGCGACGACATCGCCCAGGCCGCCAAAGTCCTTTGCATATTCAGCCGCTGTCGCCGCGTGCAGACCGTTGACATCGCTCGCCTGCACCATCGCCGCCAACTGACGCGCACGCGACGCAAGCGCGTCCCGGTCGGCTGCGGCCATCTTCGACTGCGTCGTGCAGACCTCGGCAGAGACTGCGCCTGAAATCAGCAGCACCGAAGCCAGTATTGCAACCTTTGCTCTCATCGTCATCACTGTTAGACGGTCCCGAAGACCTCCCTGTTCCGATGGGAGCATTTACGAGAGCCAGGAGACAGTCTACAGCCTGAACTCCCCAAATCCGTACCTCGCAGGGAACCCAGCGGGCCCACGCCGCGCGATCGACTTGCCGCACGATAGACTTACAGACAAGCCGCAGCGGCCGGATGACCTTCCTCCGCCACGCTGCGTCCTATCTGAGCAAGATGCGCCACATTGCGCCAATTCGTGTTGCCGCCGTCACGTGCCTCGCCTGCTGCGTCGTGGCCGGCGCGCAGACAAGACACCGAAGGCATGCAAAGCCCGCGGCGGCCATCGCCCCTGCTCCTGTGGCGCTACCCCCGCAACCCGTCATCCCGCCGCCTCCGCCCACTCCAGCGGAGTTGCCCGCGCACCCCGCAGGCGTCACCTATGCCGACGGCCTGCTGTCCGTCCAGGCAAGCAACTCCAGCCTGGACCAGATTCTGCGCGACGTCTCACGCGCGACCGGCATGAAGATTACCGGCGGCGTCCAGGATGAGCGCGTCTTTGGCAACTATGGCCCAGCCTCCACTGCGCAGGTACTGAACGCGCTGCTCGAAGGCACCACCAGCAACATGATGCTGGTGGGCAGCAACGGCCCGGCCCCGGCCGAGCTGGTGCTGACGCCGCGCGGCGGTGGCCCGACGCCCCCCAACCCCAATGCGGCAGTCCCCGAACAAGAGGAAAATCCGCCAGTCGAGAGCGGCCCTTCGTCGGAGATGTATCGCCAGGGGCCTCCCCTCCCACCTAACAGGCCAAACAACAGTCCGCGGCCTGGGCCAGCGGCCGGCGAAGCGCAGCCGAAGTCGCCCAACGGCGTAAAAACACCGCAGGACATCTTCAACGAGCTGCAAAAGATGCGCCAGAAACAGGCGCAGCAACAACGCACGAATCAGTAGAGCTATTTGCTATACCTAATTGACAAATCATGTATTTATCGAAATGGGCCGGACGCAGACTTCAGCTCTTTGCCGCTCCGGCCTGCGCCACCACGCGGGACGACTGCTCCGCCGCCACCTGGCGGGCGTGAATACGGAAGACGTTGAACATCGAGATGCAGATCCCATACGCAACCAGCACACCGAACGCCAACGAAGCACATACAGCAGAGATCAGGACAATCGAGTTCACACCCACTCCCTCAGGTCTGGCCCAGCGCGGCAATCACGCTCGGGCCCACAGTTCTACTTTGCCATTAATGCCCTAAAGCTGCATCCGAGGCAATGCCCCCAAAGTAAAACCCTGTTGCGACTTCGGATACATCTTTCGGGTCAGAGGTTGTTCCGGTTGCCGAGGCTGCCCTCGCGCCGCGCACTTCTTCCCTCCGGCGCGAATGCCGTATCCTAGAGACTTATCCGAGAGAGGGCCGGGCACCGCGCCGTATCTGCATCTGCATGAGCATGACACACATCACCGTTCGCGGAGCGCGCCAGCACAACCTGCGCAACGTCAACGTCAGCATTCCGCGCAACACCCTGACCGTGGTGACGGGACTCTCCGGTTCGGGCAAATCGTCGCTTGCCTTCGACACCATCTACGCCGAAGGCCAGCGCCGCTACGTCGAAACGCTCTCCGCCTACGCCCGCCAGTTTCTCGACCAGATGGAGCGGCCCGACGTGGACGCCATCGACGGCCTCTCGCCCGCCATCTCCATCGAGCAGAAGACCACCAGCCGCAGCCCGCGCTCAACCGTCGGCACCATCACCGAAATCTACGACTACCTTCGCCTGCTCTACGCCTCCGTCGGCCAGCCGCACTGCCCCAACTGCGGCCGCCCCATCACGCGGCAGTCCGCCGAGCAGATCGTCGAGCGCGTAGCGGCGCTTTCCCCCGGCGAGCGCATCACCGTTTACGCGCCCATCGTGCGCGGGCGCAAGGGCGAGTTCCGCGAAGAGCTGGAATCGCTCGACCAGCAGGGCTTCCGCGTGCGCATCGACGGCGAAGTCACCGAGATCACCGAGGGCATGCGCCTCGAAAAGCGCAAGAACCACACCATCGAGGCGGTGGTCGATCGCATCATCCTCAGGCCTCTCGATGGAGCCACCAAGCCGGGTGCCCCAGGTCCGGATTCTCGGACCTGGGCTTCCACGAACCCCAAATACGACACCCGCCGCCTCGAAACCAGCGTCCAGAAGGCGCTCCAGATGGCCAGCGGTCTGGTGCTCATCGGCATTCAAGGCCCCAACCGCGAGCAGGACGAGACGCTCTACAGCTCGTCGATGGCCTGTCCGGACTGCGGCATCAACGTGCCGCGACTCGAGCCGCGCAGCTTCAGCTTCAACTCCAACTACGGCGCCTGCCCCAACTGCCACGGCCTGGGCAGCATCTACGACTTCGACCCCGCCAAGACCATCGTCGATTGGTCGAAGCCTCTGCTCGACGGCGCGATGGGACCCGGCTCCGCCTCGGCATATCTGCTGCGACTCATCAAACTTGCCGCGGAAAAATACAAGATCGACATCCGCAAGCCGTTCGACCAGCTCACCACCGAACAGCAGAACCTCTTCCTCTACGGGCCGCCGCGCAACGAGGCCGGACGCACCGGCTTCCACGGCATCTTCAACTATCTCCGCGCCAACCTCGAAGACACCAAATCCGAGGGCTACCGCGAATACATGATGCAGTACATGTCGGCCTCGACCTGCCCCGTCTGCAAAGGCCGCCGCCTGCGCCCCGAGTCCCTCGCCGTCACCATCCCTATTCCAATCACCCAAAGCCGGGTGCCCCAGGTCTCGATTCTGAGACCTGGGATAAAGCCGGGTGCCCCAGGTCTCGATTCTGAGACCTGGGATAAAGCGCCGGGTGCCCCACATCTCGATTCTGAGACCTGGGATAAAGCGCCGGGTGCCCCACATCTCGATTCTGAGATGTGGGATGGAGCGCCACAGAGCACAAACGG
>Ga0207639_10000124_pt1 | contig 57560 bp, 58 predicted proteins | sample KBSCornC32_FD_184299 | JGI IMG/M metagenome (GOLD analysis project Ga0207639, IMG submission 184299) | Corn rhizosphere microbial communities from Kellogg Biological Station, Michigan, USA - KBS Corn C3-2 (SPAdes) (version 2) | ecosystem: Host-associated > Plants > Roots > Rhizosphere > Soil ... | reverse complement strand
CCAGCGCCGCCATGCTGGTCTTCGCCACTCATTTGCGGGGAGCGCGCCGAAAGGCTGAAAAGCTGGAGCTGGAGCTGATGCAGGCTCAGTCGAATGCCGCCATGGGTACGATGGCGGCGACGCTCGCGCACGAACTCAACCAGCCGCTCACGGCGGCATCCAACTACGTCGCGGCATGCGGCCAGCTTGCGTCCCGCCTGTCCGACGATCGAGGTGCTGCTTTGGCCAAGGGGCTCGGCCAGGCGGAATCGCAGATCCAGCGGGCCGGTTCGATCATTCGCAGCGCTCGTGGCCTGGTGCGCAATGTCCCGACTGACCGGAAACGCTCGTCGCTAATGCGCATGTTCGGCCGGGTCATAGAATTGATTGGAGCGACCGATGCCGGCGGCCACGTTCGCTTCAAGGTCGATGTCAGCCCGGAATCGGACACGGTCGAGGTGAACACCGTTCAGATCGAACAGGTCGTCCTCAACATCGTCCGCAACGGATGCGAGGCAACGCGCGACCTCGGGGACGGGGCCGAGATCAGGCTGACGGCGAGGGCGACCGAGCGGGGCAGCCTGGTGCAGATCAGCGACAACGGACCGGGAATCCCGCGGGAGCACCTCTCCACCTTGTTCACCGCGGCACGGCAATCGGCCAAAGGCCTCGGAATCGGTCTTTCCATCTGCCGAACCATCGTCGAGGCGCACGGCGGCGCGATCAGCGCCCAGAACAATCCCGAAGGGGGAGCGTCCTTCTACATCCTGCTGCCAATGGCGGACTAGGCCGGCGGACTCCGCTCGCTATCGGCTGGCTCTGCGGGAATGACTGCACAGGCACGATCCAGAAGGTCGACGAGCGCCTCGCGAGTGAAGGGCTTCTCGAGCATTCCGAAAATGCCCTGGTCAAGCGCGCCCATGTTCGTTTCGATCGCCGAATGGCCGCTCATCAATATGACTGGCCAATCGATGCCCCTTCCTACGAGCGACGTGTGAAGCTCGAGCCCGCTCATCGTCGGCATTCTCAGATCCGTCAGGATGCAGCCGGGAGTCAGCGAGTTCACCACATGCAGAAATGCGTAAGGGTCCGAGAATGACCGGGCCTGAATTCCGAGCGCGGTGAGCAGGAATTCGGTCGACTCCAAAGCCGCCTCGTCGTCATCGATCAGGTAAACGGGGGAACAAGTCATTGCAGACGTCCCCCCTCGAATCGGACCGCGAGCCATCGCACCAGAATAGCCGCTATTTCGGACCTAATCAGTATCGAGGAACTACGATAGCGACCCGAAGCCCGGCCTTGGCGCGGCAGCCAACAATGATGCCGGCCGGGGTCCGACTAATCCCTTGGAAGGAGGAGTGGTGGAGCCGAGGGGGATCGAACCCCTGACCTTCGCAATGCCATTGCGACGCTCTCCCAGCTGAGCTACGGCCCCACGTCCGACGCGCCTGTAGGCGAACTTTCCCCTCCTGGAAAAGGGGAAATAATTTCGGTCAGCACGAAATTCGACACTTGCGAGCCGGTACGGTCTTAGTGCCGCTTCCTCTTCTGCCGCCGCGGCGGCGGCGGCGGCCGAAGGGCGCCGTTGCGGATGCAACTGTTGAATCCGACCCAATCTATCCGTTCGGAGCTTCGCGCAGCGTTGCGGTTGCAAAGATGAATCCGCCACAGCGGCGGGTTGGATTTCGCGATGAACTTTTGCGCGTCCTTCAAAGCGCGCCGTTGCTGTCCCATGCAGCGCTGCTGCCATTGGCAATTCACGCCGATGTTGAGCGCGACCGCATCATAAAGGGGCGCGACCGCAGCCGCTGGCGCTTCACCAGCAACAAGAATTGCGATCACGATGCCCAGCTTCCACCCCATTTGCCAAGCGTGGCATCGACTCCGCTTAAGGGCAACTCAAGCGACGTAGAAAAAGCGTTGTAAACCAATATGCTACTGCGCGACGCATACTGCTGTTAGCGATGAACCGTTATTCATTCGCGTTGAATTGAAGATCAGCGGTCGTGGCGATCGCCGAAAATATCCTCCAGGCGTCGCGCGATTTCTCGCAGCGGCCTGGTCGAATTGCTCCACTCGGGCGGAAGCGGGCTCTTCAGCTGACGGTGCGGTTGCGGAGCTGCGAACGCCGCCGGCAACTCCGGCCCGCGTTCGCGGTCGACCGACAAGGCCGACGTCATGAAGCTTCGCCAGATCTGCGCGGGCACCGTTCCGCCGCTAACCCGTCCGAGCGACTTGTTGTCGTCCCGGCCGACCCACACGCCGACGACGAGATTGCCCGCAAATCCAACGAACAAGGCGTCGCGGTTCTCCTGCGTTGTACCGGTCTTGCCGAACGTCGGAACAGCGAGCGCCGCTCGGCGCCCGGTGCCTTCGTTCGCCGCGGCATAGAGAAGGTCGAGCATCGGGGTCCGGTCGCGCCGGGGATCCAGGACCTGGTGCGAACGGAAGATCGCCGACAGCCCTTCCGGCTGCGGAGCCTCGGGCAATCCGCGCGCGATCACGGGCGCATTTCCGCTTGCGACGGCGGCATAGGCCGAGGTCAGTTCCAAAAGGCTGACTCCGGCGGTCCCGAGCGCAATGCTCGGCTTGTCCGGAAGCGGCGTTGTGATCCCGAGGTCGCGGGCCGCACGCATGACATTGTGGCGCCCGACTTGCTCCGCGAGCCTCACCGTCGCCGCGTTGCTCGATCGCGCGAACGCCTCGCGAAGCGTGATCTTGCCGCGATACACGCCGTCGTGATTTTCGGGCGTCCAGCCATCGATGGTGATGGGCCTGTCCTCGATCAGGCTGTCGGGGGTCCATCCGGCCCTCATCGCCGCGAGATAGACGAACAGCTTGAATGCGGAGCCGGGCTGCCGGCGTGCCTGGGTTACGCGGTTGAACGGCGACTGCCCGTAGCTCTCCCCGCCGACCATCGCGACGACGCGGCCATCGGGGCGCATCGCGACCAGCGCCGCCTGCGCGCCCGCTGGCGCGCCACGCACTGCTCGCTCGGCGATCCGCTGAAGCGTCCAGTCAAGCGTGGTCGAAACCCTGACCTCACCGAAATCCGGGTCCTGGGTTTGCTGCGCATAAGGCGTGACCCAGTCGGCGAAATAGGAGCCCGTCGGCACCCGCGATGCGCGGACTGCAGGACGCGCCGGCCTCGTCGATTGCGCGCGGGAGCGGCTGATCGCTCCAGTGTCGACCATCGCTTTCAGCACCAGCTCGCTGCGTTGCTGAGCGCCGGCGAGATTGTGAGTCGGCGCGAGCCGCGATGGCGCCTGGACCATCCCCGCGAGCATCGCCGACTGCGCCAGGTTCAAATTCTCCGGATCGCGGTTGAAATAGTGATGCGCTGCCGCCCTGAGCCCATACACGCCGTCACCGAAATAGACGCTCGACAGATAACGCGAGAGAATTTCCTGCTTGGTCAGCCAGGCCTCGAGCCAGAAGGCGATGATCACCTCCTGCGCCTTGCGCTTCAAAGTCCGGTCGCCGGAGAGGAAATTGGTCTTTGCAAGCTGCTGCGTGATGGTGCTCCCGCCCTGCCGCACGCCGCCGCCACGCATGTCGGCGACCATAGCCCTCGCGATGCCGCGCGGATCGATGCCCCAGTGAGAGTAGAAGCGGCGATCCTCGATCGCGACGAAGGCGGCCGGAGTGAGCGGGTTGAGCTTCGTGACGTCAACCGGCGCCTCCTTGACGGCGCCGTGCCGGGCGATCGCATGACCATCGTCGGAAACCAGCAGCAGCGCCGGGTCCTGCAGCGGCTCCAGCGCGCGCGACAGGGGCGCGGTGATGACCAGCCAGATCAACGTGATCAGGATCAGCGCCGAGATCGAATAGAGGTAGATCGGCCAGCGGCGTCGCCGCGGCTGCTCGGTGAGCGGCGCTTCGGCTTCCGGGGACGAAAACTCGGCGAACGGATCGGGCAGCTCTTCGACGGGCTGACCGCCGCGGCTCCAGATTCCGTCACGTTCCGCCAACTTCACCTGGTCCAAGGCCTCGCCCAACTGCCTTAGTCTAGTAAAACACTTTGGCTCATATATCCAGACGCTTGCTGAACCGCCGCTTGCGGCTAAAGCCGAGCCATGCGTCGCTTCGCCGCATTGGCCGCGCTTACCGCGCTGGCATTCGCTCCGGCCGGGTGCAGGAACGAGCCGGAAGGCGCGCTGCACGTCCTCGTCATCGGCGGCAAGCCAGGCCTTCGCGATCCTGCGAACGGAGGGCTGACGCCTCCCGATGAAGTGCTGCTCGGCAACGTGGCACAAGGTCTCGTCAGCTTCGACGCTTCAGGCAACATCGTTAGCGGACTGGCGGAGCGCTGGACCGTCAGCGACGACGGCTTGAGCTACATCTTCCGGATCGCCTCGGCGAACTGGCCGGACGGGCGCAAAATCACCGCGGAACAAGTGGCGCGGCTGCTCAAGCGCCAGATTGCCGCTCGAAGCCGAAACAGCCTCAAGGACGCGTTCGGCGGCGTCGAGGACATCGTGGCGATGACCGACCGGGTGATCGAGATCAGCCTGACCGCGCCGCGTCCGAACATGCTGTCGCTGCTCGCCCAGCCGCAAATGGCGATCCTTCGCGACGGCCAGGGGACCGGACCCTATGCGGCAACGCCGGCGGCGAATGGCGAACTCAGGCTAACTCGTGAAATCGTATCTCCCGACGACGAGACGACCACTCGCGAGGAGCTTCTGCTAGGCGGCTCCGCGGCAACGAACGCGATTAGCGCCTTCGCGGCTGGGAAAGCCGACCTTGTGCTCGGTGGAACGTTCGTGAACCTTCCGCTTGCTCAGCGTATCAAGCTTCCTCGCGGCGCCCTTCGCTTCGATCCCGCCTCGGGGCTGTTTGGCCTCGTCCCTGCCAAGGCCGGCGGCCCGCTCGACAAAGCCGAAGTCCGGCAGCTCCTGAGCCAGGCAATCGATCGAGATACGTTCATTGCGGCGCTCGGAGTGCCGGGGCTGGCTCCCCGCTCGACGTTGCTGGAGCCAGGACTCGAGGGGGTTCCCGCGGTGGTCTCCCCGGCGTGGCAAGGCACGGCCTACGCGGAGCGCCTCCCAGGCCTGCAGACGCAGGCAAACCGCCTTTTCCCGAAATCGCCAAAGCCGACGATCCGCGTCGCCTTGCCCGGGGGGCCGGGCGCCGATCTTCTGCTGAGGCTTCTTCAGCGCGACTGGGGCGCGCTTGGCTTCACCGTTGAGCGAGCGCCAAATGCGGTCGCCGCCGATTTCGCACTGATCGACGAGGTTGCTCCGTCATCCTCTCCCGCATGGTTTGCCCGGCAGTTCCGGTGCGACGTCGTTGCCGTGTGCAGCAAGGACGCGGACGCTCTCATGGATGCGGCCCGGCAAACGCCTGTCCCTGCGCAGCGCTATGCCTTCTTCATCCAGGCGGCGGCGCTGATCGACCGCGGCGAGCTGTTCCTGCCGATCGCTGCTCCGGTGCGCTGGTCGCTCGTGTCCGCCAGGGTCCAGAATTTCGCGGGGAACCGTTACGCCCGCCACACGCTCACCGACCTGGAGGAAAAACCTTCGAACGAGTGAAGCATGCGGATTGACGAAAGGCTTCCATTTCCAACCATCGGGACCGACCCTCGGTCGGTCCGTCAGCGCGTCGAAGCGATGGAGAAGGTGCTCGAGCGGCTGGTCGTCATCCCCGGGATCAACCGGCCGGTCGGACTCGACGTCGTCCTCGACATCGTTCCGATCGTCGGCCCCATCGCCGCCGCTGCTCTCGGCGCGTACATCGTGTGGGAAGCGAAAAATCTTGGCATGTCGAAGTGGCAGATCAGCCGAATGGCCGGCAACGTCGGCGTGGACTGGCTGCTCGGCCTGATTCCCTGGGTCGGAGCGATCCCCGACTTCTTCTTCCGCTCCAACACCCGCAATCTCAAAATCATCAAACGGCACCTCGACAAGCACCACCCGGAAACCGGGATGATCGAGGGCGAGGCTCGTCGTCTCGGCTAATCCCCGCGCGGCGCGATCCAGTCCTGGTCCCAATCCACCTCGTCCGCGATCGGCCGTCCGTAGCGGTCGGTGCTGGGCCGAAAGCGGAAGCGCTGCTCCATCAGCCGGCAGGTCAGCGCATCGAGCTCGGCGACGCCGCTCGAGTGCGTAACCCGGCAGTTGGTCACGCGGCCGTTGGGCTCGACGGTGAACGTGACTCCGACCCGGCCGCCGACCCCCGCATTGCCGAGATGCCTGGGATAATCGGAAGGCCGAATTTCACCGGCAATCAGTTCGAGGTCGCTGCCGCCGCCTCCCTCGCCAAACCCTTGCCCGCCTGATCCTCCGCCGGCGCCCGCGCCGCTTGCTGGACCGATCCCGCTTCCCCCGCCTGAGGGTGGCGTCACTGAAGGCAGTGGGACGACCGGCACGAGCGCAGGCAAGGCGTGCGACGGTACGGGACCAGGCGTACCGCCGATCGGCGCAGGTTTCGCCTTTGGGGCAGCGGCCGACCGATGTTCGGCGACGCGATCTCGCGGTTGAACGAACCTGGGAGCGGGCGGGATCGTCACGTCAATGAGGCGCGACACGACCTCGCTGTGCCTTAGCATGTCGACCCTGAGGCCGATCAGAAGGGCCGCCGCCAGTCCGGCCTGGACAAGGGCGACCGCGGCGAGCGCGATAAGGCGCTCGCGCGGCCTTAGCGCTGCGTCAGCGCGTATAATAGCAGCGGCGATGGGCGGTCATGCTGCGGTCGATCGCTCCGCCCGCCACCGCGCCCCCGACCGCGCCCGCGGCCGTACCCAGAAGCCCGTGACCGATCAGGCTGTGACCGACAACCGCGCCGGCCACGCCGCCGACCACAGTGCCAGTAACCGCGTGAGAGCGGCGGCAGACCTTATGCCGGTAGCGGGTGTGGCTGTAATAATGATGCCGGTGTCGCGTCGCCGCGGCCGCCGGAATCGAGACGGAAGAGGCGGCGGTTACCGCAAGAGCTGCCGCGCCGATAAATTTGGATACAGTTCGCATTGGTCAAATTCCCTCTGTTTCGGGTCGCCAACGAACTTGGCCATAGCATGTTTCATGCGACAAGCCGGTAACGGCAGTGCGTTGCTCGCCAAAGACGCGCCGAGCCCGTTAACGCACCCTCCGGGCTAGCGGGCGCGAACCGCGCTCCCAACCGCGGCATAGGGCACGGGACGGCCGTCGATATTGCCGGCTGGAGAATAGCGGCAGACGAGATAATCGTTGCGCGCATTCGATGCGACCGCGCAGCCGACGCGCGTCGTCGTCGGCCAGACCATCTGCGTGTAATGGCCGACATTCTCCCAATTGCCGCTGCGGCTCACCGCGGGGAAAATGCCTGGAACGAAGTCGCGCTGCTCGGAAGCCCAGCCGCCGACCATCGCCTCGTAGCTGTAGTAGCCGCGGGTCCCCATCCACAGATTCTCGCCCGTGCCGGGTCGCGCGTGGCGATCCGAATGCTGGAAGCTGTTGGTGAGCGCGAGCTGCACCGCATAAGCCGCCGCGCCATTGGCGAGCGTCGAATCCCACGCGAGCGGCGCGGCGCCGAACTGAGCGCGCACGGCATTGTGCGCGGCAAGAATGCGCGCCGGGAACTGGCTTGCGATGTTGGCGGCCGCAACGGCCGGAGTATGGAGACCGATGCTCAAAATGGCCGCCGTCAGCGGCAGCCTGATCAATCGCGACATGAACTTTTCCCTCCCCCGAGATCGCTCACAAGATGGCGATTCTCCTTTGAACAACAATGGCTTACTCGCGTGGAGCGACTCAGGTAATCGCAGCCGTGACTCGTCACGCCGCGAATTTGCGCCGGACAGGGTTAGCGTTGGGTTATCGTGTTCAGTCGCCGCTGATGCGCGGGTCGATCTCAGCGGGTGGAACTCCGCCGTCCTTGTCTTCGATGATCGGCGCGCCGACGTCACCCTGCCCCACCGTACGCCCGGCCATTTCGAGCATCCGCTCGAGCGGCACCCGCGCGCGGTCCATGATCTCGGGCGAAAGCTCGATCCGGGGCTCGAGATCGCGCAGCGCGACGTAGAGCTTCTCGAGCGTGTTCAGCGCCATGTACGGGCACATGTTGCAGTTGCAGTTCCCGTCGCCGCCGGGAACTCCGATGAAGGTCTTGTCGGGCGCCGCTTTCTCCATCTGGTGGATGATGTGCGGCTCGGTCGCGACGAGGATGGTCTTCGCCGGGCTGCTCAGCGCGAAGTCGAGGATCGACTTCGTTGAACCGACATGGTCGGCATGATCGATGATGTGCGGCGGGCATTCGGGGTGCGCCGCGACCGGCGCGTCCGGGTGCTCGGCCTTGAGCTTCAACAGCTCGGTCTCGCTGAAGGCCTGGTGGACGATGCAGATGCCAGGCCACAGCAGCATCTCACGCCCGAGCTTCCGCGCCAGATAGCCGCCGAGGTGCCGATCGGGGCCGAAGATGATCTTCTGGTCCTTCGGGATCTGGTCGAGAATGATCTGAGCGCTCGACGACGTGACGATGATGTCGCTGAGCGCTTTCACCGCCGCCGAGCAGTTGATGTAGGTGAGCGCGATATGGTCGGGGTGAGCGGCCCGAAAGGCGGCGAACTGGTCGGGCGGGCAGCTGTCCTCCAGGCTGCAGCCGGCGTCCATGTCGGGAAGAATCACCGTCTTTTCGGGCGACAGGATTTTCGCGGTCTCGGCCATGAAGCGAACGCCGCAAAAGGCGATCACCTCGGCGTCGGTCGCCGCCGCCTTGCGCGACAGATCGAGGCTGTCGCCGACAAAATCCGCGAGGTCCTGGATCTCTGGCTTCTGGTAATAATGCGCGAGGATCACGGCGTTGCGTTCGCGTTTCAGGCGCTCGATCTCGGCGAGAAGGTCGAGCCCTTTGAGGCTCGCTGTTTGAACGGTCATTTCTGTGCCTGTGCCGCGCGACGGCGCTCCGCTTCCTTGATCGCTTCCTCATATGGGGTCGAACCGGTGATGAAGCTAGGGACATCCTTGCCGTCGGTCGGGAAGCGCGCGACGACCTTCACGTCCTTGAACCCCGCCGCCAGCAGCGGCATCGCGAAGCTCCGGGCGACCGCGTCGCGGGCAGCCTGCCGGGCGAGCTGCATCGGGACGGCAGCGGTCGCCTGCTTGCGCAGGTCCTGGACCGCGCGGTCGCGATTGGCCTGGTCGAGCTGCTCGTTCGCGTTGGTGAGCGCGGAGAGCACCCCGCCCCCGCCATATTCCTTGACCGCGTTGATATCGACGTCCGGCCCGGCGACCTCGACTTCCGGCAGCTGGACCGTCAGCGTCTTGCTCGATCCATCCCAGCTGACGTCATTGTTCTGCAGCTTCGACAGATCGAGCTCGTAGCGAACATCGCCCGGGAGGATCAAAGTCCGCTCCGAGCTGACCAGGCCGCCGAGCCGCTGCTGCTCGCTCGTCACCACGGACACGTAGCGCGCCGCGAACACCGTCAGCCGGTTCTCCGAACGCATCGATTCGAGGCTCGCGGTCGCGATCGTCTTGGGGTTGGGCCCGCCGAATATGCGGTCTGCAATGCCCGTCGTGACTCCGAGCAGAACGCCGAGGATCAAGGCGACCACGATCGCGGCCAGCGCGACCAGGTTCTTCAAACGGCTGTCCATAGGTCCTGCTGTTGTTCAACCAGACCGCGCCGCTCGAGGTCCACGAGATGCGCGAGGACGGAGCCGCCCGCCGCCGCCGTCAGCCGAGGATCGAGCCCGGGATAGGCATTCGCCACTATGTCGGGGATCGTGCGTGCCTTCTCGCCCACCAGCTTCAGGATCTGCCGCTCGCGCTGCATCCGGTGGCCCATCAGGTGCCGGACATATTGCTGCGGGTTCCTGACGGGCTCTCCGTGCGCGGCATAATAGATTCGGTCCTGACGCCCACGGAGCTTGTCGAGGCTGGCCATGTAAGCAGCCATGTCCCCGTCCGGCGGAACGACGACCGTCGTCGACCAGCCCATCACATGATCGCCCGTGAAGAGCGCGTCGCCATAAGCGAAGCAAAGGTGGTTCGACGTATGTCCCGGCGTCGCCACGGCAGTGATCGCTTTGCCATCGGCCTGAATCGTGTCGCCATCCTGAAGCACCCGGGCGGGCACGTAATCGCCGTCGAACGACGCATCGGCGCGAGGCCCGACTGTTTCGAGCGCGAGCGGAGCGCAACCGATGATCGGCGCGCCGGTGCGCTCGGCCAGCGGCCGCGCGGCGGGGCTGTGGTCGCGGTGGGTATGGGTGCACATGATCGCGATGAGCTTGCGGTCACCGATCGCGTCCCTCAGCGCGTCGAGATGCTCCGGCAGGTCGGGTCCGGGATCGACGACCGCGACTTCATGCTCCCCGAGCAGGTAAGACTGGGTGCCGAAATAAGTGAATGCCGAAGGATTGTGCGCGAGCACGCGAGCAATTCCCGGCTCCAGCTGCTCAAGCCTGGCGTAAGGCGCGTCCACGGCGCTCTGAATGCCTGTGGAACCGGTCAGGCCGCAAGAGCGGCGGCTGCGTGAATTGTGCGCCGCTGCTCGGCGCGGCGCTCGAACGCAGCCGGATAGAGCCGCCCGAACAGGGCCTCCATGCTGCTCGCCCAACTGAACTGGACTGCGTTCGCTCGCGCCTCCTCCGCCATGGTCGCGCGATCGCCATTCCAGACCGCGAGGATATTTCGCGCCATTGCGGCGGCGTCGCCGACCGGTCCGAGCCGGCCTGTCGAATCGCGCACGCGGTCGATCATCGCTCCAGCACCGACGCCCACGACGGGTAGTCCGGAGGCCTGCGCCTCGACGATCGATACTCCGAATGTTTCGTCCGCCATGCCCGACACGTAGATGTCGGCGCTCGCCAGCCAGCGCGACAGTTCCGAGCGCCCCTTGAGGTAGCCGGGCATGACGATTCGCTCATCACCGAGCGCAGCGATGTCGGCCTTGAGCGGGCCTTCGCCGATCAGCGCAAGTTTCGCGCCCAGCGCGGCTGGAAGCCGCCGGAACGCATCGACCACGAGGTCGGGCTTCTTCTCTCCGTCGAGGCGGCCGACATAGACCAGCAGAGGCTGATCCGCAGCGAGCCCCAGTTTCTGCCGCAGCCGTTCGTCACGCCTGGCAGGCCCGAACTCGCCCAGCTCGACCCCGAGTGGGACTACGTTCGAAGTATCGATTCCGAGCGAGCGCAACTTACTCGCTCCGCCGTTCTCGCTCAGCGCGAACACGGCGTCGAAACGCCGGTAGAGAAGCCCGCAATAGCCGTAGCAAATCCGGGCCAACGCGCCCGCAACCGGTTGGGTCAGGAATTTAGAAAGCGGCCGCTCGACATAGACGGTCGGAAAATCGGTCATGTAAGCCGCGACAAGCGCGGTCTCGGGATGCCGCTTTCGATGCGCAATGGCTGCCCACGGCAGGTTGTAAGCGTCCTGGCATTCGATCAGGTCCGGACGGAAATGCTCCAGCGCTCGCCGCACCGCGCCATTCCGAAGCATCAACCGATAGTGCGGGCTTCCGGGGACCCGCGGCGAAGCGATCGTAACCGTCAGCGCGCGGCCATCGTCCACGACCTCGTCCCGCTCACCGGGAACAATCATCAGATGGCTGTGCGGAGTCGAATCCAGGATGTGGCGGCGTTTGTGCAGCAAATAAGTGCGGACTCCGCCACCCACGTCCGACCAGCTCTGAGTCAAGTCGCAGAACAGCTTCGCGCCGAGCGGGCGACCAAATCCGGGATCATAGAGGTTCACGTCAGGCTCAAACCCAAAGAAAGCCGCAAAGTGCCATCAGCCGTGCCAGTCACGATGGCGCGCCTATCGAGCCCGTGCCCGCCGTACAAGCTTTGGGCGTAAAGATGAGGCGCCCGCGACTGCCTCCCAGCCGCGGACGCCTAGGCAACGCCGAGGGTAAACCCCGCGCCGCTTCGAGCTTTATTGGCGATCTTCGGCGTCGAGCCGGGCCTGTATTCTTGCGAGTTCGGCCTTTGCCTTTTCCATCGACTGCTGCGCGTCGGAAACATCCGCGGTAATCTTGTCGCGGTCGATCGTCTTGAGAGCCGACAGATCTATCGTCTGCACCGATTGCAGCGCAGTCCGGATGTTGGCCTGGAGTTGCTGAGGATCGATGCCCCAACGGCGGAGGTCGGCCGAATTGATGTTGACCTTCTCCGCGGCTTGAGCGGCATTGGCCTGGGCGCGCTGCACCTCGCGCTGGATTTCCTCCATCCGCTTCCGGTCCGGAACATTGCGGAGAGATTCGAGGATTTTCGCCTGGTCAATATGCGTGTTGGCCAATGATTCGCGCGCCTTGACGACGGCCGCGTGTACCCTCGCTCGTTCGGCTGGCGTGAGGTCCTCCCAGCGCTTCGTCTGACCGTCGATGATCACGCGATCTTCGTTGATCGTCATATCGCCGGAATTGAACGTCGGACCGGACGAGGGCTGGACCGGACGCGCCGGCGCAGCCGGCTGAACGACGACAGCCGCTGCCGGGGCGATCCGGGTCACGACCTTGGTGACGATCGGTGCAGCAGCCGGAACCGCCGGCGCAGCGGGCACTGCCGCCGGTGTCGGGACGGCAACGTCGAGATATTCGACCGCCCGGCTGGCGGTCAGCGGCAATGCAATGGCGATCGCGGAAACGACCATCAGTCGGCCGATAGTGCGGCGGCCGGGGTTGGGACTGTGAAGCATGGACTGGAGCCTCCTGTGCAGGCTGTTGCGACGATCGAGCGCGGATGCGAACAGCAGCGCCCTTCCCGAAGCGGCCTTGGCGATCGCCCGGCCGTAGTCGGCGCGATCGTCGGCGTTGACCTTGTCCAGCACCCGGGCATCGCACGCGGCTTCCTGGTCGAACCGGAAAGCGGCGTGGGCGACCCAGGCGAGCGGGTTGAACCACTGGAGGCAGAGCAGGACAAAGGCAAAAAGGTTGGCGACAAGGTCGCCTGAGCGATGATGAGCGAGTTCGTGCTCGACAACGAGCCGGCGTTCGGCGTCGGCGTAGCGCCGGTCGAAATCCGAAGGCACGGCGATGATCCGGTCGATAATGCCGAGGGCGACGGGACTGTCGACTTCCGGTGTTCGGATGATCCGCACCGAGCCGAGCCGGGCAAGTTGCGTCGATGAATCAAGAATTGCGCGCCGGTCTCGCCGAAATGCGACGATCCGGCTCACGAACAGCGTCGCGGCAACCCCGAGCCAGATCGCGAGCAGGATCGTCGGCCATCCGCCAAGGCGGTCGAGCAGCGACGGATCGACCGGAGTGACGTTCGCCATCCATAGGGACTCGCTCGCAAGAGGCTGCGGGAGCGGCCTGATGCCGGGCTGCATCGGAACCGCGCGTTCGACGGTTTGCGTCAGCGTCGGCATGAACAGGCGCGCGGCCGGAATCAGCCACAGGCCATAGGTAATTCGCGATCCGAAGCGCTTCCGGATGGGCTCCCGGACGATCAGCACCAGCACGGCGAGTCCGGACGTTGCCAGCAAGGTGCTCAATAGCCAGCCGGTCACGATTTCAGCTCCTTGAGGATCCGCTCGATCGCCGCGATGTCCTCTTCGGAGAGCGCATCTTCCTCGGCCAGGCGAGCGACCAGCGGCGATAGACGGCCGCCGAACAATTGATCGACGAACCGGCGCGATTCCTTGCCCACGTAGGAATCACGGGCGATCTTCGGAGAATAAAGGTAGCGGCGCCCTTCCTCGCGATAGGCGATCGCGCCTTTCGCCGAGAGCCGCGAGAGCATGGTCTTCACCGTTGCCAGCGACCAGTCGCGATCCGAACCGATGCGCTCGGCAACCTCGGTCGCCGTCAGCGGAGCATCGCTGCTCCACAGGGCTTCCATCACATCGAGTTCGGCATCGCTGATTCGCATATCGGCTACATTTGTAATCTCAACGATTACGCTTGTAAACAGCGCGGTTGCGAAGGCGGCGGAAACTGTCGGATTTTCTTACGTTGCAGGCGTCGGCGGCTGACGTCTGGCCAGAGAAAATGGCTGATTTTAGCTTTTTATCAGAATTGGCACGCGGATTGCTACATTAAGCGCGTCCACTTGGTTCCACGCCAATGAAGGGGCGGTCGCAGCGGTTCTCTGGTCCCCTGCTTCCGCCCCTTCCTCGTTTCAGGCTTCCGCGCCAAGGAGCTGCTGAAGCTCGCCGCTCTCGAACATTTCCATCATGATGTCCGAACCGCCGACGAACTCGCCCTTCACATAGAGCTGGGGGATGGTCGGCCATTCCGAATAGGCCTTGATGCCCTGGCGGATCTCCGGGTCCTGGAGGACGTCGACCGTCTCATATTTGGCGCCGAGCCGGTCGAGGATCGCGACGGCGCGGCTCGAAAAGCCGCATTGCGGGAACAGGGCGGTGCCCTTCATGAAAAGAACCACGTCGTTGCTTTTCACGAGCTCGTCGATCCGGGTTGCGTCACTCACTGGTCATCTCCGTTGGCACCGCCGTTTCGAGCTGCAGTGCGTGAAGCTCACCCCCTACGCGTCCCCCAAGCGCCGAATAGACGGCCTGGTGCTGCCTGATCCGGGTCATTCCTTCAAAGATGGGGCTTACGACCCGCGCGGCATAATGGTCGCCATCGCCGGCGAGATCGCGGATCGTCACCTCGGCGTCCGGAATGGACGCCTTGATCAGCCGCTCGATCTCGTCCGCAGCCATCGGCATCAGAGGTTGGTGCTCTCGATGATCTGGCGGCGCGCGTCGATCTCCTTGTTGCGGAGCGCCTCGCGCACCTTCTCCTCGTCGATATCAATTCCGGCCCCCGTGAGGTCGCCCAGGACCTTGCGGATCACGTCGTGATCGCCGGCTTCCTCGAAATCGGCGCGGACGACGTCCTTGGCATAGGATTCCGTCTCGGCCTCCGACAACTGCATCTGCCGCGCCGCCCACTCGCCGAGCAGCCTGTTCCTGCGCGCCGTGATCCGGAACTTCATCTCTTCGTCGTGCGCGAACTTCGATTCGAAAGCCCGCTCGCGATCGTCAAACTGGGTCATGCGTTCCCCTTGTGCATCGTCGCTCGCAGATAGGGAGAGCCGAGCGCCGGCGCAACGCGTCAGCGGCTGCGCGCACGCCACCAACGAATGGCGAGAAGGACGATCGCGCAGGCAATCGTGTCGGCCAGCCAGTCGAGCGGATCGCTGTCGCGGTGAAGCGCGGGGATCGCCTGCACGACCTCGATCAGCGCTCCGAACAATGACAGTCCGATGAGTAAGCGCAGCGTCGAAAGCCGGGGATAAGCGAAGCTGCCGAGAAGCCCCAGCGTCGCGAACGCCGCCATGTGCTGGACCTTGTCGTTGGCCGGGACGTGCGGCGGATGGGGAAGCACCGCCATCACGAACGCCAACAGCGCGGCCGCCCAGAAGAGCAGCCGTAGAAGGACCAATCCTCGCGATGTCACTCGGAGTAGTTCGCGGTGGTCTTCTCGCGCACTTCCTCGGCGCTGACTCCCGGCGCCAGCTCGATCAGCTTGAACGGGCTGTCGTGATCCGGCCGCTGGAACACGGCGAGATCGGTAATGATCATGTCGACGACGTTCTTGCCCGTAAGCGGAAGCGTGCACTCCGGGATAAACTTCGGATCCCCGTTCTTCGACGTGTGCTCCATCACCACGATGATCTTCTTGACGCCGGCGACGAGGTCCATCGCGCCGCCCATCCCCTTGATCATCTTGCCCGGCACCATCCAGTTGGCGAGGTCGCCTTTCTCGCTGACTTCCATGCCACCGAGCACGGCAAGGTCGATATGCCCGCCGCGGATCATCGCGAAGCTGGTCGCGCTATCGAAGAAGCTGGTTTGCGGAAGCTGGCTGACCGTCTGCTTGCCCGCATTGATGAGGTCGGGGTCGACCTCGTCGTCGAACGGGAACGGCCCGATACCGAGCATTCCGTTTTCGCTCTGCAGCGTCACCGTCATGCCCGCTGGCACATGGTTCGCGACGAGCGTCGGAATTCCGATGCCGAGGTTCACATAATAGCCGTCGCGAAGCTCCTTGGCCGCGCGCTGTGCCATCTGGTCGCGGGTCCAGCCCTTAGTTTCGACTTGCGTGGCCATTACGCGGCCTCCCTTTCCCGAACCGTTCGGAATTCGATCTTCTTGTCGTACGGAGCGCCCAGGATCAGGCGGTTCACGAAGATCGAGGGCAGATGGATGCAATCCGCGTCGAGGCTTCCGACCGGCACGATCTCCTCTACCTCGGCGATGCACACCTTTCCGCAGGTCGCCGCCGGAAGGTTGAAGTTGCGGGTGGTCTTGCGGAACATGAGGTTGCCGGTCTCGTCCGCCTTCCAGCCCTTGATGACGCTGACGTCGGCGCGGATTCCGCGCTCGAGCACATAGGTCTCGCCGTCGAAGTCCTTGAGCTCTTTCCCCTCGGCGACCTGGGTCCCGACGCCCGTCTTCGTGTAGAAACCCGGAATGCCCGCTCCGCCCGCGCGCATGCGCTCAGCGAGCGTGCCCTGCGGCGTGAACTCGATCTCGATCTCACCGGCCAGGAATTGGCGCTCGAACTCCTTGTTCTCGCCGACATAGGAGGAGATCATCTTCTTGACCTGCCGGGTGCGAAGCAGCTTGCCCAAGCCCTCGTTGTCGATGCCCGCATTGTTCGAGGCGATGGTAAGATTTTTCACCCCGCTCGCAACGATGGCGTCGATCAGCCGCTCCGGAATCCCGCACAGCCCGAAGCCGCCCGCGGCGATCGTCATGCCGTCGAACAGCAGTCCCTCGAGTGCGCTTGTCGCGTTCGGATAAATTTTCTGCATGCGCCTCCTCACAGCCCCTCTCCCCTTGCGGGAGAGGGCGACTCGGCGAAGCTGAGCGGGTGAGGGGCAGCGAAGCTTCAGCTTCGCGCGAGGCGATGCCTCGCCCACCCTCACCCAACTTCGCCTAAGCTCACTGTCGTTCGCTAAGGCTTCGTATCCCTCTCCCGTCAAGGGAGAGGGGCTAATTTTCCCCCGCGCCTTTCGACCGCCGGTAGGTGAAATCGAACGCCGGGCTCCAGTTCTTTCCATCATCGGTCGATTGCTCACCGAACTGCCGCACCGAGCCATCGGCATTCTTGCTGTAGGTCATGCGCACGGTAGGGCCCGCCCACTTGCCGGTGATCACCATCGTCTTGCCGTTCCAGCCACCAGTGAAGAAGGCGCGCGTTCCGCCGGAATCGATCCAGAATTGCTCCCAATGCTTGTCGCCCGGGACGTACACGCTGAGCGAACCTCCGGGTTGGTTGTTGAGCGGCATCCAGTTCTCGCGGATTCCGCAGCCGTAGACGGATTCGATCAGGCTGTGCGCGACCAGCTTGTCCTTGCCCGTCGGATAAACGTCCCACTTGCCGACCCAGAAATCGAGCTGGTGGTATTCGGGTGCAGCGCACGGGGCCGCGGGCGGCGCGGCCGCCCGAGCTACCGCAGAGGCCGATGAAATGGCCGCGAAAACGATTCCCGAAACCAGCTTCCGCATCGAGCGCCCCTTTCGAGGGCACGTTTTCGCATTCGGGTTAGAAGGCAATCAATGGCGGTTCGACGAAGCTACCGACGACGTTCGTGAGCGGTTGAACGTCGGCAAACTCGGGCGTTCGTCAGCTCTTGAGCTTCGACAGCACGCCCTGAAGCTGCATCGCGTTGGACATGTCGCCCTCGACCTTCAGCTTGCCCATCATGAACGCCGTCATTCCGTCGAGCTGACCCGCGGCGAGCTGCTGCCAGTCGTCCCAGCCGATCTTGATCGTCGTGTCCGCGGCGCCGTCTTCTTCGCTCACCTGGCCCGCCACTCCGTCGAGCATGATCGCGCCCTGGTCGCCACCGAAGTCGATCTTGACCCGCTTGCCCGGAATCCACGCCTGGCCCTGCTGCATCCGCTCGACGAGTTCCTGCTTGGTCATCTTGCTGCTTACTCCTTTGTCAGCTGGCCTAGCGGCGTGTTGCAGCCGTAACAAGCGAAGCCTATCTGCCCGCCCATGGGATACGAAACAGACCTCAAGCTCTTCATCGACGGCGTGTGGAAATCGGGTGAAGGCCGCGATGCGCACACGGTCGTCAACCCGGTGGACGCCAAGCCGATCGCCGAAGTCCCTTACGCCACCAGGGCCGACCTCGAGGAGGCGCTCCACGCTTCCGATCGCGCCTGGCCCGAATGGCGCTCGACCGACGTCGAGAAGCGCGCCGCGATCCTTCACAAGACGGCGTCCCTGCTTCGCGAGCGCGTCGACCTGATCGCCGCGACCATGACCCAGGAACAGGGCAAGCCGCTCACCGAGTCCAAGCTCGAGACCCTGGCGTCCGCGGGCCTGTTCGATTGGTACGCGGAAGAGATCAAGCGCGACTATGGCCGCACCCTCGTTCGCCCGGCGGGCCAGCTCAGCCGAGTGATCCGCCAGCCGGTCGGTCCGACCGCGACCTTCACGCCGTGGAATTTCCCGCTCTATCTGCTCGCGAAGAAGGTCAGTGCCGCGCTCGCAGCGGGCTGCACCGTGATCTCGCGTCCGCCACACGAAACTCCCGGCGTCGGCACCGAGCTGTTCCGCGCCCTCGCCGATGCGGGCATTCCCAATGGAGTCGCCCAGCTCGTACATGGCGACAGCGGGCTGGTCAGCGAAACGCTCATCGCCAGCCGTGTGATCCGCAAGGTCAGCTTCACGGGTTCGACCAATGTCGGCAAGCATTTGATGCGCCTGTGCGCCGACAGCATGACGCGCGTGACGATGGAGCTCGGCGGCCACGCGCCCGTGCTGATCTTCGACGATTGCGACCTCGAAAAGACCCTCGACATGGTCGTGCCGCAGAAATTCCGGAACGCCGGCCAGGTCTGCGTCTCCCCCACTCGCTTCTACGTCCAGCGCGGCATTTACGACGCGTTCGTGAAAGGCTTTGCCGAACGCACCGCCAAGGTGAAGGTCGGCAACGGCCTCGAGGAGGGCGTGAAGATGGGCCCGCTCGCCAACAGCCGCCGCCCCGAAGCGATCGAGACGCTGGTCCAGGACGCCAAGGCCAAGGGTGCACGCCTCCTTGCCGGCGGCGAGCGCGGCGAAGGCGGTTTCTTCTTCCAGCCCACGCTTCTCGCCGACGTGCCCAACACCGCCGACATCATGAACGACGAACCGTTCGGCCCCGTCGCGGTCAGCCGCCCGTTCGACACGTTCGAGGAAGTGATCGGTGAGGCCAACCGCCTGCCCTACGGTCTCGCCGCCTTCGCCTTCACCGAGAACGGCCGTCGCGCGAACCTCATCGGCGACCTCGTCGAAAGCGGCATGGTCGGCATCAACACCTTCGCCATCAGCCTCGCCGACGCGCCATTTGGCGGAGTGAAGGACTCAGGCTTTGGGTCCGAGGGCGGCAAGGAAGGGCTGGAGAGCTATCAGGTCGTGAAGGCGGTGCATCAGGCGTGAGCATCGACAAACTGGCCGTCCCGCGCTGAAACGAAATTCGCTCGTCTCCCCGCGTTCTTAACCCTTTCTAAGAACCATCAGGCCGACACTCGGGACTCCAAGCGAGGGGAAATGCGAATGGGCGCGCCCGTTCCCGAGACCAATGCGGTCGAGGACGTCACGGTAGAAACGTTGTTGGGATCGCTCCGGACGATCGATCCGGGCGAGCGCCGCAAGCATGCGAGCGTCTATAATTACTGGCTGTCGATCAAGACCGATCGCGAATTCCCGCCGATCCGCGACCTCGATCCGCTCGAAATTTCCGACGCCGGGCCGTTCAGCGTCCTTCTGGAGATGGTTGGCGGGGGCGAGGATGCAGGGGTTCGGCACCTCGGCCACGCGATCCGCGGCGGCGTCGACGCGAAGACGGTCAACGAGGCGCCGAACCCCTCACTTCTCTCCTGCATCGCGAAGCGCCTGCCGGTCGTCGCCGCCACGCGCGATGCTTTCGCCTTCGAGGACCAGTTCGAAACCGACGACGGCAAAGTTCGATGCTGGGTCACGCTCCTCCCGTTCAGCGCGACCGGAACCTGGATCGATTACGTCTACGGCTTCGTCAGCCTTGGCGGCGCAGCGGCGGCAGCAGAGGATTCGGATGCCGGGCTTGAGATCGAACCGACCGGCGATCTGGCGGAGGTGCTCAAGCTGGCCGACGAACTCGCCGAAGCCGATGCCGCGCCGGTAAGCGAGACCGTAGAGCCTGCTCCCGAGATCGAGGAGCCCGAGGGCCAGATCGTCGAGCCTGAGCCTGAGCCCGAGGAAATTGCGCAACCGGTCGACGAGATCGTTGAAGACGAGCCCGTCGAACCGGTCGAGCCTGCGATGGAGCTTTCCGAAGAAGAGCCAGAGGCGGCGGTCGCCGACGAAGCCGCTACGGCCAAGCCCAAATTCTCCGCGCGCTTCTTCGAGACTCTCGTGAATGTTGGCGGGTTCCACGGACGCCCGGTCAAGGTCGAGCTCGATCCGTCGACTGTCTCGCTAGAAACCTGGGACGCCGAGGATCCGGCCGAAGCGGACGAGGCTGCCCGACCGGAGCCGGAGGCAATCTCCGACGAAGAACCAGTTAACGAAGAGGAAGCGGTTCAAATCGAAGAGCCGGCTGTGGTCGACGAGCCGGAGCCGGTCGAGGAAGTCGCCGCTATCGAGCCGGTCGCGGCCGAAGAACCGCCGGTCGCCGAGGAAGCAATCCCGGTCGAAGAGCCGGTCCCAAATATCCCAACTCCATCAGCAGCGGAGGGTAGCTTGCAGAGCAAATTGACCGATGTCCGGGCGAAGGCCGACGAGGCGCGTCAGGCCAAGCTTCGGGCCAACGCAGCTCTCTACGAAGGGCTGAGCGCGGCTTACGACTTCGCGCTCGACGCGGAAACCGCGCCCGAGGAATATCTGAAGCTGGTCGAAGCCGAGGGGATCAAGATCCAGCTTCGCTCGCCGATGAAGCCGGTCGCCAAGCTCGCGTTCGACGGAATGTGCGACGAAGCGACGATCAAGCAGCTCGAGGCGATCCTCGCCTGGGCGTTTGAGGAAGAGCTTCCGCGTGGCACGCTTGCCGGCCGCATCGAGGAAGCTGGGGGGATCGGCCCGATCCTGAGCGGCGAAAAGCGCGCAGCTTAACGCCGGGCGTTCGGATTTGCGGCTTCGCCCCGCTTGAGGCCTTCGACGATCGCTTCGACCGCGCATTGGTCGGAGATTTCGGAAAGCGTCCTTCGGTCGTCGGTTTCCTGCATCGACAGGCGGTGCGCGCGGTTCGCGATCGAGCGAAGCTCGCCGATGGCTCCGTCCGACAATTCCTTCTGATTCTGAAGCAGCCGGTCGAGCACCGGTTCCGCGAGCGGAGTCGCGAATTCGACGCCCGCGAATTCGTGGCAGCTCCACACGACCCGGCAATATTGGGTCTCGAGGCCGGCGATCGTCAGCAACAGCCAGCTGTCGGGCGACACTCCGGGAGTCACCTCGATCCGGCATCCATGCACCGAAATATCGATCAGCAGCGCGGCTACCCGGCTTCGGCCAGGCTCGCGCACCGAGGCTTCCAGGTGAAGCGCGGCCCTCGCCGAACGACGGCGTTCGCGCTGGCCTTCGGACCTGTCGTCAGAATCACTCATGGCGAGCCTGTCTCCCCGCCAAATTTTGCGCCCGGGAAGGTGAACAAAAGGTTTTCGAGGGGGTGACTCCCCTCCCTTGCAAGGGAGGGGATTGAGGGGTGGGTGCGAGCGAATGGCCTCAATGGCCATGAGTGAGCTTCTTCAGCGGCATCGAGCCGCTTCAGCACCCACCCCGCGCCCCTCCCTTCGCAGGGAGGGGAAAGTTAAGCCGCCTGCAACTTCGCTTCGGGCTGCTCGGCGAAGTAGAAGTAAGGATCGAGGACCCTGACTTCGGTGATGCTGTCGATCGGAAGGCCGTTGCGGTCGGCCGCCTTGCGGATCGCGTCTTGCGACGGACCGTCATAGATGCAGAAGGTCTTCTTTCGGTCCGGCGCGACATAAGAGTGAACCCATGTCACTTGCTCCTCGGCGTTGTTGTCGATGACTCCGCAGCAGGCGATCGATCCTTCGCGATTGATCGGAATCGCAAGTCCGTCCGGGAAAGTCCGCTCGATCAGATAACGTGGCATTGATTTTCTCCTGTTGCCCCTGGCTGCGCCCGGCGAGCGCTGCTTCCAGATGAACCCGATTTAGGATAGTCGTTACTCACGGAGAATGACCGCGGCGACGGTTGTTTTGACCGGGACACCGCCTTTGCCGGGAGCGGCGTGAGATGCAGACTGCCGGCGCCATCCTATCGGCGATGCGCCTCGCTGGCGGAGTTATCCTCGACGCGGAATTTCGCGGCCGATGGTCCATTCTGTCGTCCTTCCCGGCGGGCTTCTGCTCCCAATTCTTCCCCGTCCGCGGATCGCTGATCAGCTATCATTTCGTCCGCGAGGGCAGATTATCCGCTTTCGCGGGCGGCGTCGAAGCCGAAGAGGTCGGACCGGGCTCGATCCTCCTTTTCCCGCGCAACGAGGATCATCGCCTGTTCAATTCGGACGTGCCGCCGGTCAACGCCAGCGACTATGTCGATCCTCCCGACGAAGACGGCCCGGCGACGCTCCGCGTGGGCGACGGCGACCCGGTGGTCCGCATCTATTGCGGCTTTCTCAGCGCTACGTCGCTCCACAATCCTCTCCTCGAACGACTCCCTTCGATGCTGGTCGTCCGCCCGGAGGGATCGCGGGCGGCCTGGGTCGATGCTTCCATGCGCTTCGCCGCCGAGGCCGCGAAGGAAGATCCATCGCTGGTCGGAAAGATCGCCGAGCTGATGTTCGCCGAAGCGGTGCAACTCTACCTCGACGATCATGACGACGAGCGGCGTCTCGCGGACGCGCTCGCCGACCCCAGCCTCGCCCGCGCGCTCGATTACATCCATGCGCATTACGCCGAGGACCTCGAAGTCGACGAGATTGCGCGCGAGGCCGGCCTCTCGAAAACGGTCCTCGGCGAGCGGTTCGTCGAGTTCCTTGGCGAACCCCCGATCCGCTACTCCGCCCGTTATCGGATGCGAAAAGCCGCCGACCTGCTCGAGACCGGCGCCACGGCCGACGAAGCCGCTTACGCCGTCGGTTTCTCGAGCGCCGCCTCGTTCACTCGCGCGTTCAAGCGCGAATATGGCGAGCCCCCCGCGACCTGGGCTAGGAATGTCCGGTCATGACTCCATCTCGTCATTCCCGCGAAAGCGGGAGCCGAAGACGACCGCAGGTCAATCCCGCTTGCCCTTGAACCCAGCGGGACCCCCGCTTCCGCGGGGGTGACGGGTTTGGGGCTGGAGGCTACACGCCGCTCCATGACCAAGCGCACCGGCGGCCGCATCCTCGTCGATCAGCTCAAGATCCAGGGCTGCGACCGCATCTTCACCGTTCCCGGCGAGAGCTTTCTCGCGGTGCTCGATGCGCTTCACGATACGCCCGAGATCGAGACGATCGTCTGCCGCCAGGAAGGCGGCGTCGCCTATATGGCCGACGCCGACGGCAAGATGACTGGCCGCCCCGGCATTGCCTTTGTCACCCGCGGCCCGGGAGCCACCAACGCCAGCGCCGGAGTTCATGTCGCTTTCCAGGATTCGACCCCGATGATCCTCTTTATCGGCGACGTCGCGCGCGGCGACCGCGACCGCGAGGGATTCCAGGAGGTCGACTTCCCGGCTTTCTTCGGGCCGATCGCGAAATGGGCGGCACGGATCGAGGATGCGCGGCGAATCCCCGAATATATCTACCGCGCCTGGCGGGTTGCGACCGCCGGCCGCCCCGGTCCCGTTGTCCTTGCGCTCCCGGAGGACATGCTTCGCGACGAGGTCGACGTGCCCGACCGCCCGTGTGTGCCGCCTCTCGCCGAAGAGCCGGACCCCGGTGCCGTGCAGGCCTTGTTCGAGCTTCTGAAGGGAGCAGCCTCCCCTGTCGCGATCGTCGGCGGGGCTGACTGGAGTCCGCGCGCGGCGCATCATTTCGCGAATTTCGCCTTCCGCTATGGCATTCCCGTCGCCGCGGCCTTCCGCCGCCAGGATGCGATCGACAACAAGTGCGGGGTCTACGCCGGCCAGCTCGGCTACGGCCCGAACCCGAAGCTTCAGCAGCGCATCCGGGACGCGGACCTGATCCTCGCGGTCGGCCCGCGCCTCGGCGAGGCGACAACCGACGGCTACACGCTCATCACACCGGATCATCCGGGCCAGACTTTGGTCCACGTCCACCCCGACCCGAACGAGCTCGGCCGCGTCTATCACGCCGACCTGCCGATCTGCGCGGACATGGGCGAGTTCGCGGAGATGGTCGATGAATGGATCGACCCCGACCTCGTGCGCTTCTCGTGCGCCGACGACGCGCACAAGGAATGGTTGGAATGGTCCGAGCCGAAGCCTCGCGACGGCGTGAAGCTCGATCTCGGCCCATGCGTCGGGCTGATGCGGGAGAAGCTCCCCGCCAACACGATCATCTGCAACGGCGCGGGGAATTTCTCCGGATGGTGGCATCGCTACTGGCGCTACGGGCCGATGCCGACGCAGCTTGCCCCGACCAGCGGAACCATGGGTTACGGAATGCCGGCGGCAGTCGCCGCGGCGCTTCGCTTCAGGGACCGTCCGGTCATCTGCGTCGCCGGTGACGGCGATTTCCTGATGAACGGCCAGGAGCTGGCGACCGCTGCTCAATATGGTGCGGACTTACTGGTGATCCTCGTCGACAACGGCAGCTACGGCACCATCCGCATGCACCAGGAGCGCGAATATCCCGAGCGGATCAGCGCCACCGAGCTAAAGAACCCCGACTTCGCCGGGCTGGCGCGCGCCTATGGCGGCTGGGCGGAGACAATCGAGACAACCAAGGATTTCACTGCGGCGCTTGACGAGGCGATGAAGCGCAAGGGCATCCGCCTGCTTCACTGCCGAACCGACGTCGAGCAGATCAGCAACGCGACGACGATTTCGACTTTGAGGGCGAAGGCCAAACGCTAGCCGGCTCGCGGGCGCTCTTCGCGAGAACGTCGCCACGCGCTTTCGAACAGGCGATCGTGGACGTCATGATCCTTTTCGTCCGAATCCTCTTTATCGTCCGTCTTGGACGGCGCTTCGTGGGGAAAGTGCTTGACGAGCTCGTCGAAATGGCCGCCGAAGCTGCCTTTCTCAGGTTTCCGTCTGTGCGGCATGGAACTTCTCCGCAGCAAATTTGACCGAGCTCGCAAGACGATACGCTCGAAAGCGGTGATTCGCTCCCGGAATGTTCGTCCAATATGAAGAAAATGCGGGACTAGCTCACCAGATTGGCGTCGCGGAACAGGCGCCAGCGGCCATCGTCGCCCTTACGGAGAATCGTCAGCGTATAGCCCGACCGATGCAGCGGCTCGCCTTCGGGTGGAGTCAGGACCAGATCGATGCGATTGCGGATCCACGCACGATCGCCAAGCAGCTCCATCTCAAGAATCTCCGCGCGGCCGTCCATCTTGAGATCGCGCATCGATTCCGAATTCGCCCGGAACTCCTCTTTCCCGAATGGCTCGCGGCCGCACACCATGAACAGCACGTCGTCGGTCATCAGCTCGAGGACCGCAGCGGTGTCGCCGGCCTTGCTCGCCGACATCCAGGTCTCGACCAGCTCGCGGATCGCGCGTTCGTCGTCGCTCATGTGACCCCCTTTATAATCCGAACGGATAAGTTTCTTCGGTTTCCACATGCTCGCCGGGCCGAGATTCGCCCGGGAGCGGCGTAACCGCGCTCGTCTCGTCGAACCACACCCAGGCGTCGAACTGCTTCGACAATAAAGCCTCGCTGTAATGGCTCCAGCGCTCGGTGTCGGGCCGGTAGATGACCCCGATGAACCGCTCGAGCCGCGGCACCTTCAGGCTCTCGCCCAGATCGCGTCCGATCTCTCCGTCGCGAAGGTCGAGCAGGAACCGCTCGACTCCGCTGTCGTGCGCCATCCGCTCGTGGCTTTCGGCAAGTGAGGGGCGAACCCGCTTGACCTTCATCGGCTCGTCCCAGTCGTCCGCGGCGGCGACCGTCCCCGTGTGCGTTCCAAACCCGATTAGCCGCGCCTGCGCATCCCATTTCTCCTTCACGAGCTGGCCAATGTTCAGCTCGCGGCGGTTGATGCCCATGTCGGTATAGGCGGCGTTGCCGATATGGCTGTTGTGCGCCCAGACGATCGCCTTGGAGTTCGGGCCCTTGGCATCGAGCACCATCTTGAGTGCGTCGAACATGTGGCTGTCACGCAAATTCCAGCTCTCGGCGGAGCCCTGGTACATGATGCGATAATAGGCTTCGGCATCCTTCACGAGGCGGGCATTGGCCGCGGCGTCCAGCCACTCGTCGCACTCGGGGCCGAAGCAGTCGATCTGCTTCTTCAGCAAGTCCTGGAGCATCTGGATGACTCCGACCTCACAGCGCGCATAGCCTTCGAGCAGGGAGTGGCGGCCGTAGAGCGCCGGGTCTTCGGCCCACGGGTCGAGGCAGCCGTAGCGGCGGTGCGCGAGCCGACCGAGCTCGGGATCCTTCTTGTCGAGGAAGTCGATGACCGCGCGCATCGACCCGGCGAGATTGTAGAGGTCGAGGCCATAGAAGCCGCACATCCGCTCGTATGCGCGGTCCCGGTTGTGGCCATGCAGCCAGCGCACGAACGCGTCGAACTCCTCGTTGCGCCACATCCAGAAGGGGAAGCGTTCGAACGCCTTGAGCTCGCCCGAACGCCACTCACGGTGACGGACATGGCGGTCGATCGTCGCCGCGTCGGGCCAGTCCGCCTCGACAGCGACGATGTTGAAGCCATGCCGTTCGATCAGCCGGCGCGAGATCGCGGCCCGGGCGCGGTAAAATTCGCTTGTTCCGTGGCTTGCCTCGCCGAGGCACACGACGCGCGCGTCGCCAAACCTGTCGAAAAAAGCACCGAATTCCGGATCGTCGATATCGGGCAGCGGCTCGGCTGCATCGGCGATCAGCCTCGGCAGGGATTCCAGTTCGGTATCAAGCATCCTTCCAGCCTTCTTCCCCGATCAGGGGAACGAAGCGCACGCCGCCAAGGTCCGATTGCTCGATCGTCCCGTCCGCGCGCCTGGTCGCCTTGACGAGGTTCTGCGCCCAGCCGGGGCTTCCGACCGGCATGACGATGCTTCCGCCGACCTTCAGCTGCTCAACAAGCGGCACAGGAATGTGGCTCCCGCTCGCAGCGGCCAATATCGCATCGTACGGCGCCCCGTCGGGCCACCCCTTAGTGCCGTCGCCTTCGACGATCTCGACATTGTCATAACCGAGCCGCCGCATCCGTTCGCGAGCAACATCGACCAGCTCATGCTGCCGTTCGATGCCGACAACCTTGGCGGCAATCCTGCTGATCACGGCCGCCGCGTAGCCCGAGCCTGAACCAACCTCGAGCATCACGTCACCGGGCTTGATGTCGGCCGCCTGGATCATCAGCGCGACAATGTACGGCTGAGAAATCGTCTGCCCCGCCTCGATCGGCAGCGGGTGATCGCCATAGGCCGAATGTGCATGCCTGGCGCTGACGAACGCCTCGCGCGGAACCTCGCGAAACGCATCGAGAATGTGCGGATCGTCGATCCCGCGACGCCGCAGCTGCCGCTCGACCATCGCCTCGCGCTCGGCGGCGAAGTCCGTCGTCAAAGTGCCCACGCCCTGCAAACGCACAGGTGCGGGATCGCGTTGCTAGATTAGTCCCGCCAGGGGGCTCGACGGATCCGCGTAACGCCGTTTCTGCATTCGCCCGGCGAGATAGGCGAGGCGCCCCGCTTCGACCGCGCCCTTCATCGCGCGCGCCATCAGCACCGGCTCCTTCGCCTCGGCAATCGCGGTGTTCATCAGCACGCCGTCGCAGCCCAGCTCCATCGCCACCGCGGCGTCGCTGGCTGTCCCCACACCGGCGTCTACCAGCACCGGCACGCCCGCGCCCTCGACGATCAGGCGGATGGTGACGAGATTCTGGATGCCGAGCCCCGATCCGATCGGCGCTCCGAGCGGCATGATCGCCACCGCGCCGGCCTCCTCGAGCTGCTTCGCGGCGATCGGATCATCGACGCAATAGACCATCGGCTCGAAGCCTTCTTTCACCAGCGTCTCGGTCGCACGAAGCGTCTCTCGCATGTCGGGATAGAGCGTCTTCGCTTCGCCCAGCACCTCGAGCTTCACGAGGTTCCAGCCGCCGGCCTCCCGCGCCAGCCGGAGCGTCCGGATCGCATCCTCCGCAGTGAAGCATCCGGCGGTGTTCGGAAGGTAGGTGATCTTGTTCGGATCGATGAAATCGGTGAGCTTGGGCTGGCCCGGATCGGAGATGTTCACCCGACGAACCGCGACGGTGACGATCTCCGCCCCCGAAGCCTCGACCGCGGCGGCATTCTCCTCGAAGCTCTTGTATTTGCCCGTCCCAACGATCAGCCGCGAGGTGAATGTCCGCCCCGCGACGGTCCAGGTGTCCGAATTGAATGACTGCGGCGCGTTCACTCAGCCGCCTCCGACGAAATGCACGATCTCGTAAGCGTCGCCGTCCTCGACCGAGACCGTCGCCAGCAGCGACCGCGGGATCACCTCGAGGTTGCGTTCGACCGCCACGCGCTTGGGGTCGAGGCCGAGCAGGCTGACCATCGCGGCCACGCTGCTCCCGCCAGGCACCTGCCGGTCTTCACCGTTGACCCGCACAGAGAGGTTGTCGTCGAGACTCATTGACAAATGGCAGATAGGAAGGTCCACGCGGCTGCGCAAATGAGGATGGCGCGCTCATCGCTCGCACTGGACGCCGGGCCAAGCCTCTGCAAGGGAAGCGCCCGAGCCGGGCGAAGAGCCGGAATCGAATAGGGGACGGATGTTATGGCCCAATCGCCGAAGGGCGCGAAGGACGGCGATATGCGTATCGACCCGAAGCTGGTGCGTGATCTTGCCAAGCTTCTTACCGACAATGAGCTGACCGAGATCGAGGTCCAGGACGGCGACCGCCGGATCAAGGTCGCGCGCGAGGCTGCGCCGGTGTTCGGCGCTGCGCCCGCCCCCGTGGCTGCGCCGGTCGTCGCGCCAGCACTGACCGCGCCGCCAGTCCGCGCCAAGGAAGATCTCGGAGCGGCGGACGAGGAAGTTGCAGGCAATACCGTCAAATCGCCCATGGTCGGCACGGCCTTTCTTTCTCCCGAACCCGGCGGGAAGCCCTTTGTCGAGGCCGGCGACACGGTGAAGGCCGGGGACACCTTGCTGATCGTCGAGGCGATGAAGGTGATGAACCCGATCACCGCGCCCGAGGGCGGAGTGATCAGGAAGCTCCTCGTCGCCGACGGCCAGCCGGTCGAGTTCGATCAGCCGCTCGTCGTCATCGGCTGATGCAAATTCAAAAGCTGCTGATCGCCAACCGCGGCGAGATCGCGCTGAGGATCCATCGCGCCTGCCATGAAATGGGAATCCGCACGGTCGCGGTCCATTCCACCGCCGACGCCGATGCGATGCACGTCCGCCTCGCCGACGAGACCGTCTGCATCGGTCCTCCGGCGGCGACCGAATCCTATCTCAACATCCCCAACATCATCTCGGCTGCCGAAATCGTCCACGCCGACGCGATCCATCCCGGCTACGGCTTCCTCTCCGAGAACGCCCAGTTCGCCGAGATTGTCGAGAGCCACGGGATCATCTGGGTCGGCCCGAAGCCCGAACACATCCGGACGATGGGCGACAAGATCGAGGCGAAACGCACTGCCGCGAAGCTCGGCCTCCCGCTGGTTCCGGGTTCGCCAGGCCCGCTGACCAGCGTCGCCCAGGCCAAGAAGCTCGCCGGCGAGATCGGCTATCCCGTTCTGATCAAGGCGGCCTCGGGCGGCGGCGGGCGCGGTATGAAGGTCGTCCCCTCCGAAGACCAGCTCGAAAGCCTGATGAGCCAGGCGGCGTCCGAGGCGCGCTCCGCGTTCGGTGACGACACCGTCTACATGGAGAAATATCTCGGCGACCCGAGGCACATCGAGTTCCAGGTCTTCGGCGACGGCAACGGCCGCGCGATCCATCTCGGCGAGCGCGACTGCTCGCTCCAGCGCCGCCACCAGAAGGTGCTCGAGGAAGCGCCCTCTCCTGTCATCACGCCCGAGCAACGCTTCGCCATGGGCACGACGGTCGCCAATGCCATGTCGGCGATGGGTTATCGCGGCGCCGGCACCATCGAATTCCTCTACGAGGACGGCGAATTCTACTTCATCGAGATGAACACGCGGCTTCAGGTCGAGCACCCGGTGACCGAGATGATCACCGGCATCGACCTCGTCCGCGAGCAGATCCGCGTCGCTTCAGGCGAAGGACTCAGCTGCACGCAGGAGCAGGTCAACCTCCACGGCCACGCGATCGAGTGCCGCATAAACGCCGAGGATCCCGAGACATTCGCGCCCTCGCCGGGCCTCGTGAAGAATTACGTCGCGCCCGGCGGAATGCACGTCCGCGTCGATAGCGGCCTCTACACGGGCTATAAGGTCCCACCCTACTACGACAGCATGATCGGCAAGCTGATCGTCTACGGCTCCAACCGCCAGAGCTGCATCCGCCGCCTCCGCCGGGCGCTTGAGGAATTCGTGGTCGAGGGGATGAAAACCACCATCCCCCTCCACCAGAAACTGGTCCGTGACGAGGAGTTCCTGGCCGGCGACTACACCATCAAATGGCTCGAGCAGTGGCTAACCCGCCAGCAGGACGCGAGCAGCTAAGCGCCTGGGCCGCGCGTCCCAAAGCGCGACACTTTTCACTCCTCACTCGACATTCGGGCTTGGTTAACCGAAATTAAGGGTCATCTGCGTGTGAGTCGCAGGCACAGGCGCGTCGGCCCTCCATGAGGGAGGGCACCGCGCCTGTAGCGAGTGAACCCGCTCGATCAGGCCAGGGGGTCGTTTGTCCGGAACTGACATCTTCATTTCCTACGCTCGCCAGGACAGGCCGGCTGCGCGAATTTTCGCGGAACGGTTCACCGCGGAAGGATTCAGTGTCTGGTGGGACGCGTCGCTTCATTCGGGAGAGACGTTCGACGAGGTGATCGAGCAGCGCCTTCGCGACGCGAGGGCCGTCGTCGTCCTGTGGTCGCCGCGGTCCGTGGCGTCGCGCTGGGTCCGCGCGGAGGCTACCCTTGCCGACCGCCGCAACAAGCTTGTGCCGGCCATCATCGAGCCGTGCGACCGTCCGATCGTATTCGAGCTCACCCACACCGCCGAACTTTCCGACTGGCATGGCGACACCGAAGATCCCCGCTGGCAGGCCTATGTCGAAGACCTTCACCGGATGCTCGATCGCGCCCGCGAGCGGGAAGCCGCCGCAGGTCACGAGCCGGCGAAAACGAGCGCGCCCGCCCCTGCGCCGAGCCGCCCGCAACCGGTAAACCGGCAACCGCTTCGGCCGGGCAACGACGAGGTGATTGCCGCCGGCCACTTCCGGCAGGCGCATGCACCCGAGGCTCAGCCCGCCGCCCACGATTCATCCGCGCCCGCGGACGTTCACTGCCTCGAAATCGAGGGCGACGAGCTCCCGAAAGAGCATTTCATGATCGATCCGTCGGGCGCGAAGATCGGGCGGACAGCGCCGGCGGCCATCGTCATTCCGCACAAGAGCGTGTCGCGCGAACATTGCATCGTCGGGCTCGCCAACGACGAGCTTCTTGTGACCGATCTCAACTCGACCAACGGGACGTTCGTCGATGACGTGCGGATCACGCGCGCGACGATCCTTCCCGCGGGCTCGGTGCTGAAGCTCGGCCAGGTCTCGCTCAAGCATTCGGTCCACAGCCGCGCCGAGGCGGAAGCGCTCTGCGGCGTATCGGGAAGCCAGGACGGAAACCTGCGCGGTCAGCGCCTCGCAGCGTCTTCCTAGAAGGCCGCGGGCCTTGCCCGAGCCCGAATCTCCTAGGCCCATCGTCCTCAATGTCGGGATCACTGGCCACCGCGCGGGTGTGCTGACGGCACCCTATGTTCGTTCGCTGCGTCCGGTCGTTTCCGAGATATTCAAGCAGCTGCGTGAGGCGGCGCTGAACCTGCAACTGTCGGAAGACATGTTCTGCAGCCTGACCGAGGCGCGGATGCTTCTTCACACCGGCCTCGCGTCCGGCGCCGACCAGATTGCGGCGAAATACGCTCGCTCGAGCGGCTATCGGGTTCACGCCGTGCTGCCCTTCGAGCCCGACGAATATCGCAAGGATTTCGCCGAGGGGCGCGAATTGCACCGCTTCGAGCGCGCACTCGCCGCCGCCGACGACATAATTGCTCTTCCCGGCCAGCGCTCGGACCTCGAAGCGGCCTATGTGCTCGTGGGCGAATCGTTGGTCCAACAAGCCGACGTGATCGTCGCTATCTGGGACGGCCAGGCCGCAAGGGGACCCGGCGGAACAGCGGAAGTCGTCGGGCTCGCGCTCCGCAATTCCGTGCCGGTGATCCATGTCGACATCAGCGGCGGCTCGGACAGGATCCTCACGCGCGCGCTCACGGAAGAAGGCGAGACTTCGATCGACGACCCCGAACTTTACCAGCGCGTGCTGCGCGGGGCGTTCAAGCTGGGGCCGGTCCTCGCCTAGCTAGTGCGTCTGCCGCTGCAGGAAGACGACATAGGCACGCGTCTGGTTGGCCTGCTTCAGCAGCTTCTGCGCTTCCCGCTCCGACTGAACGCCGCGCATCGAATCTTTCAGCGTCTTCAGATACTGGTCGTAGTTCTTGGCGAGCTGGATGTTTTGCGGGGTGCCGCTCCGCATGACTCCCTTGGCCATCGACCGTGCATCGTCGATCGTCGAGTTGAACTGCGCGAGAGTCGACGACGAAACTCCGGTATCCGGCGTCGAGGTGATTTCCGAACTCTTCGAACTCGATTTCCGCGACGTGGCGGTCGGACCGACGACACCCGAAGCTGCAGCCGCAGCCTTGGCCTGCGCCTTCTTTAGCGCCTGGAGCTGTGCCTGCGCCGCGGCAGTCTTGGCCTTCTCTGCCTGGAGCTCCTGGGTCGAATTGGCCTGGTCGCTTGCCGACGCGGCAGGCGCGGTGCCATTGTCCGTGGCGTTCTCGGCGCCGGTCTGATCGGTCGCCGCCGCCTCATTGACGGCCGCCGTCGCGGCCGGAGGTCCGTAATTGTCGATGCCGTTGGCCGCCTGGATGTTCTGCTGAGGCTGCGAACTCCCGCCCCGCAGTGTCAGCGCGCCAACGCCCAGCACAGCAAGGACCGCGACGCCCACACCGGCAATGATCGCGGTGTTCGGCTTCTTCGCGGCATCCTTTGAACCTGGCGGCGTCTTGCTTGCGGCCTTGGCCGGCGGCTTTGAAGCCGCGAGCGCCGCGGCGGCTTCGGCTCCACGGTCGGGAATTTCATCCGTTGGCTCGGTCGCCTTGGGCTCGGTCGGTTTCTTCTTCTTCGCGCCGGTTTCCTCTCCGACGCGCTTGAACTTCGCGTCCTTGGGGTCGGCCGGAACTCCGGTTTCGACCGGCGCCTTGGGATCCAGATTCGGAGTCGGCGGGACCGGAACGATCTCTTCGCTCTCGACCTGCGTCGTATAGAATCGGGTCGCCTCGTCATCGGCGACGTCGGTCGACTGCCCCGCCCTCCCGAACATCGCGAGCCACTCGCTCAGCGACTGGGGGCGCTCTTCGGGCTTGACCACCATCGCCGCGTCGACCGCGGCCAGGAACTTCTTGGTGTAGCCCGCCCATTTCCCTTCGGCGAGCGGCTTGCCGAGCCCGGCGTGAAGCCGCTCCAGGACCTCCGCCGGCTTCTCGCCCGTGATGCACTCGTACATCACCACGCCGAGCGCATAGATGTCGGTCCACGGGCCCTGCGGGTAGGTTTTCACATATTGCTCGATCGCCGCGTAGGGCGGCGTGTGGAACGTCACCTTGGTGCTCGTCGCCTCGGCCGTGTCGAAGCGCGCCGAGCCGAAGTCGATCAGAACCGGCCGGTTGTCCTCGTTGATGAGGATGTTCGGCGGCTTGATGTCGCGGTGGAGGACGCCGACGCGGTGCGCCCGCTCGAGCCCTTCCGAGATCGGCTGGAGGATGTTCCACAGGCTGCGCTCATTGAAGCGGCGCCCCTGCTTCAGCATCTTCGAGAGGGAGATCCCGTCCTCGAAGTCCATGACCATGTACGCGGTGCCGTGGATCTCGAAGAGGCTCCGCACGCTGACGATGTTCGGGTGGCGGCTCGGCGTGGACAGGTTCCACAGGAGCTTCGCCTCCTCGACGAATTTCTTGAGGCCCAGCGCGTGGACTTCCTCCGCCTCGGAATCGATCGGAACGACCGTGTCTTCGGAATCCCGCTCGCTGATCGAGCTCGGGAAATATTCTTTGATCGCAACGAGCTCGTTGAAATAGATGCCCTGCGCCTTGTACACGATTCCGAAGCCGCCGACGCCGAGCACTTCATCGATGCGCCACTCGCGCAGCACCGTGCCCATCGGCAGCGCCTTGTTACTGTAAGCTTTGTTCATCGGCCGCGCGCCCCACCACCCTATCAAAAAGTAAATCGCATGATAGGCGAGCGAATGCTAGTCATTGCCGTAACGACCGCGCGGGGGGACTGAATGCGCTTCGAATGTGCCAGCCGGACCAATGTTGGCTTGAAGCGCAAGATTAATGAGGATTCCCTCTTCGTGGATAGCGAGCGCGGGCTTTGGGCCGTCGCTGACGGGATGGGCGGCCATGACGCCGGTGAAGTCGCAAGCGCAACCGTCGTCGAAGCGCTGCGCAACCTGCCGCGAGTCGAAAATCTCGATGAATTGGCGAGCGCCGCGAAGGATGCGCTCGCCGGGGCCAACCGCCAGCTGATCGATCTCGCGCGGTCAAGCGGCAGCCAGCAGAGCATCGGCACGACGGTTGTGGGCATCGCGATCGCCGACGGCGACTTCCGTTGCTTCTGGATGGGCGACAGCCGCGCCTACCGCTTTCGCGACGGCTATCTCTCCCGGATCAGCCGCGATCACAGCCTGGTCCAGAAGCTCATCGACGCCGGCATGCTCAGCCCCGAAGATGCCGAGCACCACGAGAATGCGAACGTCGTCACCCGCGCGGTAGGCGTCTCCGAGCAGGTCGAGGTCGACGTAGTCAGCGGCGATGCCGTTCCAGGCGACCAATTCCTGCTCGCCAGCGACGGCCTCACCCGCGTCGTCGAAGATGACGAAATCGCCTCCGAGTTGCAGAGCTCGCCCCCCGACCAAGCCGCCGACAAGCTCATCGAACTGGTGCTGTCCCGCGGCGCCCCGGACAATGTCACGATCGTCATCGTCAAGCTGCTCTAGCCAGGCGCGACCTTGAACCATCGCTAACCCACACCAATGTAAGCGTAACGCCGGTCTCCCCCCTGTGGCCGGCCAGTCAGGAATCTGACGGGCTCATCCTCGGCGGAAACGCCAGGGTGAGCCTTTCTTGTATGCGGTCCAAAGGTCCGGCTAGGGTTCCTTCCAAAGGGGAGCCGCCGAATGAGCCTGATCGCCGACCTCAAGTCGCTCGAGCCGTCGCAGCGCAGCGCGATCTGGGCGAGCTATCTCGGCTGGACGCTCGACGCGTTCGACTATTTCCTCCTGGTCTTCATGTTCACGGCGATCGCGAAGGAATTCGGGACGGACGTGAAGGCGGTCTCCTATGCGGTCTTCCTGACCCTCGCGGCGCGGCCCATCGGCGCATTCGTCTTCGGCTGGCTCGCCGAGCGCTTCGGCCGCCGCCCCGTGCTGATGGCCGACATCATCCTCTTTTCGATCTTCGAGTTCGCCTCGGGCTTCGCGCCTTCGCTCACCAGCCTGCTCGTCCTTCGTTTCCTGTTCGGAATCGCGATGGGCGGCGAATGGGGCCTCGGAGCGAGCCTGGTGATGGAGAGCATCCCGGCGCGGCTTCGCGGCCCCGTGTCAGGCCTGCTCCAGAGCGGCTACCCCTCGGGCTATTTCGTCGCCAGCCTCGTCTATTTCCTTTTGTTCGACACGATCGGCTGGCGCGGCATGTTCATGGTCGGGGTCGCCCCCGCGCTCCTCGTCCTGCTCATCCGGATCCACGTCAAGGAGAGCCCGGTGTTCGAGGCGACCCGCGACAGGCCGCGCACCAACCCCATCGTGGAGCTCCTGCGCTACTGGAAGATCGCGCTCTACATGATCGTGCTGATGGCGCTGTTCAACGCGTTCAGCCACGGCACGCAGGACCTCTATCCGACCTTCCTCCAGCAGCAGCACCATTTCGACACGCACCTCACCGGAACGCTGACCGCGATCATGAACGTCGGCGCGATCGTCGGTGGTATCGGCTTCGGAATCTGGTCGGAGAAGATCGGACGCAGGCGCACGATCATCATCGCCAGCATCCTGGCGCTGCCGGTCATCCCGCTCTGGGCCTTCGCCGCGACGCCGCTGCTGCTAGGAATTGGCGCTTTCCTGATGCAGGTCGCGGTCCAGGGCGCATGGGGCATCGTCCCCGTCCACTTGAACGAGCTGTCGCCTCCCGCCGCGCGCGCCCTCTTCCCCGGTTTCGCTTACCAGCTCGGCAATCTCATCATGTCGAAGAACGCCGTCTTCCAGGCGCAGATCGCCGAGAGCCACGCCAACAATTACGGTCTCGCGCTGGCGATTTTCGGAGGCGTGATGGCGGTCGCCATCGCCATCTGGACATTCCTCGGACCGGAGCGAAGCCATGCCGACTTCATGGCCGACGCAAAGGCGGCGCCAGCCTAGAACAAGCGCAAACTTCCGTCGCTACGCGCGTTTGTCGGATCGAGGACAGACGTGTCGAGCTACCTTGGAACCGCTGACCGGCCCGACCGGGCGAAGGCGATCGCCGCCGTCGTCGCGGTTCACGTCGCGCTCGCCTTCGTAATTGTCACCGGCCTCAATGTTCGCATGGTGGCGCAGGCCGTCGAGCAGCTGAAGACGTTCAACCTCCAGACCCCGCCGCCTCCCCCGCCCGTTCCACCGCCGCCCAAGCCACAACCAAAGCCGAAGATGAAGCAGCCCGAAGGCGCGCCGGCGAAGAAGGCAGAGCCCACGCCAGTCGTCGCCCCGCCGCCGCGCATCCCCGCGCCATCGCCAATCCCCGCGGCAAGGGTCGCTGGTACGGGAAGCGCCTCAACCGCGGGCGCGGCGGCATCCGGGAACGGAACCGGCGCGGGCGGTAATGGCTACGGTACTGGCGGCGGCGGCACCGGCTCGTTCACCCCCGCGCGTAAGCTGACGAAAATTCCCAATCGCGAATATCGTCGTTTCGCCTCGACGGGCATCCCGACGGGAAGCGTCGCCATATCGATCCGGGTCAATCCCGACGGCAGCGTGTCCAACTGCCGCATCGTCCGGACCAGCGGTAGTCCCTATGCGGATTTGCTCATGTGCCAGCTCACTCAGGAATATGTCCGCTTCAGCCCGGCGCGCGATCCCTCGGGCCGCGCCATCGCTGAGGACGTGACCTGGGTCCCGAACTGGTCGCCGCGCTAGTCAGCGGCCGCCGACGGCGCTCGTCTGGCTGTCGTCGCTCTTGCTGTCCGCGAGCTTGGCTTTGTCGCGGCCATAGGCGTCGTCGTAGTAGGCGATCGTTTGCCCGTCCGGGACGGCGGTCATGTAGGTGATGTAGACCGGAACCGGCTGCGGAAGCATCACCGGCTGCTCGGTACCCGCGCCTTCCCACGTCAGCTCGCGGTGGAACAGCCAGCGGCTCAGCCGCCACGCATCCTCCAGCCTGACGCAGCCGCCACTGAAATAGCGGACCGATTCCTTGAACAGGTTCCGGCGCGGGTTGTCGTGGAGGTAAACCCCGAACTGGTTGGGGAACATGAACTTGATTCGGCCCATGAAATTCTCTGGGCCGGGCTTCTGGCGGAGAAGCACTTCCTGCTTGCCATCACGAACCGCCTGCCAGTCGATCTTGTGCCCGTCGAGGATTTGCGGGTCCTTCGACCAGTCGGAAACCTGCTCATAGCCCATCCGGTCGAAATAGCTCGGGTCCTTGACGGTGAACTGGCCGACATCGTCCCACGCCAGATCCGACGGCACGTACCAATAAGGATTGAGCGCGGCGTAGCGGATGTAGGCCGCGAGCATCGGCGTCGGATATTTCGTCTTGCCGACGACGACGACCATCGAATCGACCGGCTTGCCGTCCTCGTACATGAACAGCCGCTGCTGGGCGGCATTGACGAGGACATAGCGCTGCTTGCCCGCCGGCAGGATCCGCGCCCGCTTCAGGTTCAGCTCGAGAATCTCGCGCTGCTGGTCGTCGCTATATTGATGCTCCGCGATCGCATGGCGGAGCTCACCGTAGAACGGGTGCATCCACCCCATCGTCGTCACATAGGCCGGCAGCGACGGCGCGGCCGACGCTTCGAGCAGCGCCGCGAGCGGCGACGGCGGCTTGGGCCTCAGGGCCGCATCGACCCAGGTGATCCCGACGCCAGGGTCCTGCCGAAGGTCCTCGACATAGGCGACGAATGCCTCGGATAGCTCCTCATCGGCGCGCTCGATATCCTTGCGCTTGTTCTTGGCTTGCGCGCGCTCGACGGCGGCCTGAAGCTGAGCGCTATAATATTTCTGGGGATTGAGCCCGTCGACGCTGGCGCTGCTCAAAAGCGAGATCAGCTGCTGCGCGGCGTCGCCCGCCTGCGGCGTCAGCCACAGCGGCGCTCCCTTCCGCGCCTTGTAGAAGTCGGCGACTCCCTGTCCGGCCTGCGGCTGGCCAGCGGCCGCAACCGCCGCAACCGGTGCGGATTGCGCAAACGCCGGTCCCGGCGCGAGCAATGCCGCCGCGCCGATCGTCAGCGCAGCCGCAATTCCGCCATTCTCTCGAAAAGAGTGCACCGGCCGACGGCCGGTGCACTTGTTACGCAAACTTTCCACCTTTTCTCCGTACTTGGCTTCGCGTTTAGCCGCGTTCGCCACTCCGGGTCGGCGCCGTGTAGACAGGAGCCGGGGCGGGGGCCGGAGCGGCAGCCGGGCCACCGTTGTAATACTGCCCGTTATAGACGTATCCGTCCACCACGCCGTCATTGTTACGATCGGCCCAGATCGCGCCGGCGAGACCGCCGACCGCAGCGCCGATCACCGCGCCCGCGGGAACGCTGACGCCCGGAAGGACCGCGCCGGCCACTGCGCCGAGCGCCGCGCCGCCGAGGGCGCCGGTCACGACCGCATGGGTCGTCGGGTCATAACCAGCCGGCGGGCCGGAATAATATTGGCCGTTGTAGACGTAGCCGTCGACATAGCCATCGTTGTTGTTGTCAGCCCAGACCGCTCCGGCAAGACCGCCGATGGCCGCGCCGACCGCGGCGCCAGTGATGGTGCTGATGCCTGGGGCAACCGCGCCGACGACCGCGCCGCCAGCAGCGCCGACAGCCGCGCCCGTCGCGATGTCCGCATTGGTGTGCGGATTCGACGTGCACGCGGCAACCGCGGCGGTACTTGCAAGCGTAAGGACTAGAAAGGATTTACGCATCGCTCTTTCTCCCGTTTGTTGAGCTGCTTGAACATGCGCCGTACGCCGCGGGACCGCCGACGGGCGGTGCATGTCACAAGCGCAGGAACGACGATTGGCGCTCATCGTTCCGCAGCCGCGACAAAAGGCCGCTAGACGGTCGTTTCGGGGAGTGCAAATTGCTTGCGTAAGGCGTTGATTAATGAAGAGAAAGTTGAACAGCAATGAAGGCAACAATTTATCACAATCCAATGTGCGGAACGTCGCGCAAAACGCTCGAGATTCTGCGCGATTCCGGATGCGACGTGTGGGTCCATGAATATCTCAAGGACCCTCCTTCGAAGGACGAGCTGAAGCGCCTCTACGCCCGTGCGGGAATCAGCCCGGGCGATGGTCTGCGCGCCAAGGAGCCGCTCGTCGACGAGCTCGGACTGAAGGGGCCGGGCGTCACCGACGACCAGATTCTCGACGCCATGGTCGAGCACCCGATCCTGATCGAGCGCCCCATCGTCGAAACTACCAACGGAGTCCGTCTCTGCCGCCCGCAGGACAAGGTGAGGGAAATCCTCTGATCATCCTTCCCCGGATTTCCGGGGGAGGAGGCAGCGCGCAGCGCTGGCGGAGGGGGCCCCTCCACCGCCTTCGGCGGTCCCTCTCCCCTGCAAATGCAGGGGAGGATATCTTTAACTCATGACTCGGCTCGACCCTCGCCTGCTCCTTCAGGGCTATGCGACCGGCATCTTCCCGATGGCCGACAGCCGCCGCGCCGACGAGCTGTTCTGGGTCGAGCCCAAAAACCGAGCGATCATTCCGATCGACGGCTTCCACCTCTCGCGGTCGCTTCGCAAGACACTTCGCTCAGGCAAGTTCACCGTCACCCACGACCGCGATTTCCCGGGCGTGATCGCTGCCTGCGCCGACCGCGAGGAGACCTGGATCAATGCCGAGCTGGAGCGGGCAATGCTTGCGCTCCACGGATCGCGTCACGCCCACTCCGTTGAGGTCTGGCTCGATGAAAAGCTCGTCGGCGGCCTTTACGGAGTGAAGCTCGGCCGCGCTTTTTTCGGCGAAAGCATGTTCAGCCGAACCACGGACGCGTCAAAGGTCGCGCTTGCGTGGCTCGTCGCTCGGCTCAAGGTCGGCAATTTCACGCTTCTCGACTGCCAGTTCATGACCGAGCATCTCGCCTCGCTCGGAGCGATCACGGTGTCGCGCGAGACCTACGTCGCGTTGTTGGCGACGGCGCTCGGCGGCGGAGCTGCGGCGGGCGCCGCCTCCGTCGCGTTGCCGGGTGCGGCGGCAGTCACTCCGGATGCCCCGCCCGATTTCGTGGCGCTGGACAGGTTGCTCGAGTTGGCCGGAGCCTTGGGCGCGGGCGGTCCCGCCGGGTACGTCATCGCGCAGCTCTTGGGCCACACGTCGTAGATCGGGTGCTCGACCACGTTGAGCGACGGCGATTCCTTGTAGAGCCAGCCCGAGAAGATCCGCCCCCAGCTCTTGTCCGGCCGACGAACGTCGACCTGGACGAAGGCGCCCGTCAATTTCTCTTCCTCCCAGGGCGCGGTCGCCTCGCACGCGCGAAGCCGCACGATGACGTCCTTCCATCGAACCGACTGCCCCGGGCGCAGCGTGACGTTCTGGACGATCCCGTTGCGCTTGTTGAGAATTCCGATGACCGCGACGCGCTGCGCCATCGGGGTCACGCCGCCCTGCCCCGCCGCGGTCGCCGGCACCTTGGACCTGACCGAAACATTCTCGCTCTGCTGACCCTTGCCGCAGCCGGCCAGCGCGAGCGAAATGATGAGGGGCGCGAAAAGCGGCTTCACTTTTATTCGGGAATCCACGGCTCGTAGTCGCCGGTCGAAGCCGGGCGGATCCTGCCGCTGCCGAGCGCGCCGTCGGGCCTGAAGGCTTCCATCGTGCCCGTCAGGTTGGGAGTCGGTTTCTGCTGGAACTTGCGGATCGGCGGAAGCGCCTTCTCGGGAAGCTCCTCGATCGTCCCCCTCAGCCACAGCTGCCAATCGGGAGGAACCCGGCTGCCGTCATTGGCGCCGTTGTAGATGACCCAGCGCCGCTGGGGGTGCTTCTTGTCCTGGTAATAGACGTTCCCCGCCTCGTCGCGGCCAACCTCGGAGCCGAAGCGGCGCGTGAACAGCGAGGTTCCCCACGTCGCACCGTTCCACCAGGTGAATGTTTTCGACCAGAAACCCATGGGAGGCTGCCTCTGCCAACTTCCTCCCCTCCCCGCAAGGGAGCGGTCGGACTCCAAGGTCAGGCAGCCGATTCCGAGCGCCGCGCTGGCGGGAACATCCGCCCGAGCACGCGGTCGCGCAGCTTGTAGTGATGGTAGAGCGCGGCGAGCGCGTGGGCGAAAGCGATGATCACGATCGCCCAGCCGATTTTCTCATGGAATTCGGCCATCAGATGCCGCGTCGGCCGCGCCAGCTTGGCATAAGGACCGGCAATCTCGAACAGGCCGAAGAAACCCACGCCGTGGCCCTGCGCCCAGCGCCAGGCGAAGCCGAGCGCTGCTTGGACCACCAACAAGGCGTAAAGCAGATAGTGGACCGCCTTCGATGCCAGCTTCACCCATCCACTGACGATCGCGGAACGCTGGTGCCCGGGCATCAACCGCCACACGATCCTCGCGAGGATCACGGCGGTCAGAAGCACGCCGAGCGAGATGTGCACGCTCTGCAGATTCTCGCGCATATCCCTGGAGAAATAATCCCAGGTAATCGCCAGTACGAACTGCACGATGACGAGCAGCGCCGTCGCCCAATGAAGCGAAATCGCGACATTGTCGTAGTTGGTTCCGTCGTCGCCAGCGGCGATGCGGGTCGCAGTATCGAAAGCGTCTCGGTCGGCCATTCCGTCTCCGCTAGGTTGGGAAAGCTGCAATCCAGCTGAATGAAGTCTGTTCCCGATAGCGCGCGAAAGGTTGCCCTGCACCGTCCATTTGCGCGGCTGGCAACGCCTGTGCCAATCACCGGCCGAGACGAGGGAGTCGCATGACGTTCAGATCGTATTTTCTCTTGGCGGCCGCATTCGCGCTTGCGGCCCCGCTCAGCGCTGAAACCCACGTCCAGCCAGCCGTTCAGCCGGGCGGCGATATCCCGAAGGCTTTCCACGGCAACGTCCCCGCGATTCCGCCGGGCGGCGACATCCCGTCGCGCTTCACGCCCCAGCGCTCGCAATTCCAGTACGTCCGCCGTGAGCTGATGATCCCGATGCGCGATGGGACGAAGCTTTACACCGTCCTCATCCTGCCGCGCGGCGCGGGCAAATTCCCGATCATGCTCGACCGAACGCCTTATTCCGCGGACAAGGCGACCTCACGCGGATCGTTCGGGGCCTTCCCCGAGAACATCCTCTCGCCCCTTTCCGCCGAGCTGGTGCGCGCCGGCTACATCGTCGCTTACGAGGACGTCCGCGGGAAATATGGGTCCGAGGGCGATTACGTCATGAACCGGCCCCTGAAAGGCCCTCTCAACCCGACCGCGGTAGACCACGCCACCGACGCCTGGGACACCATCGACTGGCTGGTGAAGAACGTCCCCGAAAGCAACGGCCGCGTCGGCACCATCGGCACCAGCTACGACGGCTTCACGACGCTGATGAGCCTCGTGAACCCCCACCCCGCGCTGAAGGCCTCGGTCCCGATCAATCCCATGGTCGACGTGTGGAAGGGAGACGACTGGTTCCACAACGGCGCCTTCCGCCAGGAGATGATCAGCTACGTCTACGGCCAGACCGCGACCAGGAAGTCGGACGAGGACTGGTTCAGCTCCGGCTATGACGATTACACGACCTTTCTCCGCTACGGCTCCGCCGGCGCCTATGGCCAGGCGATGGGGATGGACCAGCTGCCCTTCTGGGTGCGGCTGACGCAGCATCCCGACTATGACGAATATTGGCAGGACCAGGCGGTCGACCGGATCCTTGGGCAAACGCCGCTCACCGTTCCCACGCTGTTCGTCGACAGCGAGTGGGACCAGGAGGATATTTACGGCGCACCCGCCGCCTTCAACGCCACAAAGGCCAGCCCCAACGCCCACCTTGTGCTCGGCCCGTGGCATCATGGCGAAGCCAACGGCCCGGCATCGACGCTCGGCCCGCTCGACTGGGGCACCGACACCGGCAAATGGTTCCGGCAGAACGTCCTCCTGCCCTTCCTCGACGAGCATTTGAAAGACGGGCCCCACGCCGACATCGCGCGCGTCACCGCATTCCAGGTCGGCCCGAACCGCTGGGAGCGGCTCAACGACTGGCCGGTCGCCTGCGCGCGCGGCTGTTCCGCGGGCCTCGAGCGGCTCTATCTCCTGCCCAATCACGGCCTCGGATTTGACGCGGAGCCCGGAAACACATTCGACAGCTACGTCTCCGACCCGGCCAAGCCGGTCACCTACCGCGCCCGGCCCAATATCTCGCCCTGGGCGTCGGGCTCGACCTGGCGTTACTGGCTGGAGGACGACCAGCGCTTCGCCGAGGCGCGGCCCGACGTCCTCACCTATGAGACTGCCCCGCTGCAGGCACCGCTCACCCTCAAGGGCACCCCGCTCGTTCATCTCAACGCCTCGACCAGCGGTTCCGACAGCGACTGGGTCGTGAAGCTGATCGACGTCTATCCGGCGGAATATCCCGACAAGCCGGCGATGGGGGGTTACGAGCTCGCCATCGCCATGGACATCATGCGCGGCCGCTACCGGGCAGACCCCGCTCACCCGCAGGCGCTTACGCCCAACGCGCCGCTCACCTACGAATTCGCGCTTCCCAACGTCGATTACGTCGTCCAGCCCGGCCACCGCCTGATGGTGCAGGTCCAGTCGAGCTGGTTCCCGCTCTACGACCGCAATCCGCAGACGTTCGTCCCCAACATCTTCTTCGCCAAGCCAACCGACTTCCGAGCGGCGACGCAGAAGGTGTTCACCGGCGCGAACGGAACCTGGATCGGCCTGCCCATCGTCAAATGATTGTTCCCCGGCGCAGGCCGGGGTCCAGGCGGCGAAGCCGGCCTTCGATCGATGAAAAGCCCTTCCGGGCTCCTGGGCCCCGGCCTTCGCCGGGGAACATCAGGAAATGGCAGGAGTGGAGGGATTCGAACCCCCGGCCCTCGGTTTTGGAGACCGATGCTCTACCAGCTGAGCTACACTCCTTTGGCCTGGGAGCGCAGGTAGCTACGCGGCACAGGGTTCGCAACCTTCTAGAACGCCCGCACCACCCCGACCTCGCTCCGAGTCCGGCGGTAATCGTAGAACTCGATCGTGCTCCGGTTGCGCTCGATGCTGAAACGCGTCACCGGCGCGAACCCGTGCCATTGAAGTTGGCGGAACGTCGCTCCGAACGAGACGCTCGAATAGCGGTCAGACCTCTTGTCCGGGAACAGCTGGAGCCGGTCGTCGGCGTGGAGCCTTCCCATTTCCGCTGCCGCCGTGAACGTCATCCGCCCGACGTCGCGCCAGCCGAGCAAGCCCACCCGCCAGCCGGTAGTCGAATAGCCAGGGTCCTTCAGCGACTGCCGGTCTCGCGACAGATTGAGCCCGATCCCCATCGTCGCTGAGAGGGCGCGCTCCACGTCCAGCTTGCCCGAAAAGGCCTTGCCGTCCTGCAGATCGTTCATCTGGTTGTCGATCAGCGCGGCGCTTCCCGAGAGGCGCAGCTGAGTCACGTCGCCGATTGGCCGAACCCAGGTCGCGCCGAGCCGCGCCGAGCGCATGAACGGCTTCTGCCCGAACCAGCGCTGAGTTGCCCCCAGTTCGAAATTGACCTGGTTGCGCCCGAGCCGAAGCTCCGGCCCCGCCGCGAGGTCCACGGCGATGTCGTTGAAATCCATCTTGCGATAGAGGTCCGCGGCGCCGCTCAGCCGGACGAGCAGGCTGTTGTCCGCGCCGATCGACAGCCGACGGTACGCCTGCCCCTGCATCGACAGGCCCATGCCCGACTTCGCTTTGCTGTCCTTGCCGATGTCGAAATCGCCGAAGATCGTCCCAAGCGTATCAGACCGCGTCGCCCTGTTGATGTTGCTGTCCGGGGCAAGCGCGATCTCGAAGCTCGCTCCGAACGGACGCGAGGCCCGAAGCGCTTCCGAGTAACGGTCGACGAGCCGTGCAACCGCTGGCGGAAGCCCGCTTGCCTGCGCGGCTCGAAGCTCGCGCAAGGCGGCATCGGGTTCACCGAGAAGTTGCAGCGTATGCGCAAGCTCGAGCCTCGCCGCCGTCGCGCCCGGCTTCTCGTCGATCAGCCGGCGAAGCAGCAGCGCCGCGTCGCGGTTGCGCTTCTCGCCCAGCAATTGCCTGGCGTAACGGAATCGCGCCTCGGCGCGAATGTCGGAATCCGGATTGCGCTCCAGCGCGGCATAGATCGCCGCAGCCGTGGTGAGGTCACCCCTGCTGCTCGCGACCTCGGCCAGCTTGAACATCTCCATCGGAGTGAGGACCAGCGTGCGCCGGTAGCTCTCGGGCGGAGCCGCCACGGCAGATCTTGGAGGGACTGCCGTGGCGGCGGCAAGCAGGACGGCCAGCATCTGGACACCTCCGCTTGCTCAAGGCTTCTTCGCGATCCAGGCCCCGAATGCCTGGTGCGCCTGGTGATCTGCGATGATCGACGCGTTCCCGTTGTTCAGGATAAACGGCAGCGCCCAGGCGCCGATGGTCTCTTCCGCGTTCGGACCGGTGAACTTGCCGAGGAAGAAATTGTCCCCGGCTGCCGTGCTGTCGAACTTGCCCGAATAGCTCGTGCTTCCGGTAGAGTAGACCGTTTCCTTGAAGTTGAAGCTACCGAGCGGAAGCGAGCCGCCCGATGCATCGGTCAGGTTGAGCGACATCGCTCCTCCGAGCGAACCGGCGGCGAAGTTGAAGTCGAGATCGACCGTGCCGGATATGCCGGCGCGGTTGGGTCCGTCGAACGGGTCCGAAGCAATCACGTCCGACTTACCCGCAATGATCCCGCTGTAGGTCGCGGAGCCGGTGACCGGCACGCCGCCTTCCGGCGTCAGGGTCCCGAACGCGACAGCGCCGATCATGTCGACGTAGTCGAAATCGTTCCCCCTCAGTCTCCACGATCCCAGCTCGGAATATTTGTAGCCGTTGTCCCTGGAGCCCGAGAGGCTGAGGAACAGATCGCCGCCCGCAGCGGTCAAGACGGTTGGCCCGGTTCCTTGTCCGTAAAGACTGAGTGGATGGAAACCGAACTCGCTGAAACCATTGCCGGGAAACTGGACTTCATAAGTGCCGTCCGCCGTGTAGCGGATGTGGAGCTGCTGGTTGTCGGCTGCGGAGATCGTTCCGACAGAACCGACGTTGGTGAAATCCGAACCTTGCACCGAGGTTCCCATCGAGGCGAACTCGCCCACCGACGGATTTGCGAAGATCGACACCGGATCCGTCGGCGGCGGCGGCGGGGGTGGGGGCGGAGGCGGAGGCGGAGGCGGTGGTGGGATGGTTTCAACCCCGCCGCCGCCTCCCCCTCCGCAGGCGCTCAACGTGACGGTCAGTGCCGAGACGGCGGCAAAGAGATAAAGATTTTTCTTCGACATTCTGCCCTCCATTCAGATCGCATTGGAATGTCTGCTCGGCGGTGACCGGCCGAAATGCCCATCTCCTGATGATTTGCTGATGGCTCGCTGATGATTGCGTGTTGGCCGCCGCCTAGGGCTTCTTCGCGATCCACGCGCCGCGGGCGTGGTGGGTTAAACCATCCGCACTGTAGATGAACGGAAGCGCCCAGGCGCCGATCGTTTCTTCGGCGTGCGGTCCCGTGAACAGGCCGACAAAAAGGCTTTGGCCGGCGGCCGAGGTTTCGAACCGGCCCGAATAGGTCAGCGACCCGCTGGAATAGACGCTATCCTTGAATGCGAAGGTGCCGATGTCGACGGACCCCGAATAAGGCTCGGCCTGGAGCGACATGGACCCGTCCAGGGTCCCGCCCGCGAAGTCGAACCGCAGATTGACGCTGCCCGAAACCGGCACCGCCACCAATCCGCCGACCAGGAAGTCCTGTTGGGTGATGTCGCTAATGCCAGTGACGGCTCCGTCGTAACTAGCGCTGCCCGCAACCGGAACTCCACCCTGTGGAGTGGCGGATCCGATGCCGAAAAGACCGTCAGCCACTTCGGAATATTTGTACCCGTCGAGACGCGACAGGTTGATCGACAGTATGTCTCCGTCGGGTGTCACGAAATAATTGAAGGTATCCGGATATTGCGGGATCACGTTCGACGGGAAGGCCAGCCGCTCGAAATCCTTGCCGGGAACCTGCAATTCATAGTGCCCGTCGGCGGTGTAACGGACGTGTATCTGGTCGGCGTCCGCCGTCGAAAAGTCCTCGCCTACAATCCCCACGGTCGCGTAGGTTTCCGGCCTGGGGTCCGGGAATATGTTGACCGTATATCCGCCAGGCGGAGGAGGAGGCGGTGGCGGAGGTGGCGGCGGAATTGCTTCGACTCCGCTCCCTCCCCCACCGCCACCGCACGCGCCGAGCGAGACCGACAGGGCCGACACGGCGGCGACGAGATAAAGACTGCGCTTCGACATGATGCCCTCCATTCGAAAAGCGACTCGATTGTCCGCTCGTCGGCGCTCGGCCGAAATGTCGCTTCCCTGATGACTTGCTGATGGCGTCCTGATGATTTGCTACGCGGCGCTTGTTGCTTAGGCCCGCCCCGTATGGGATGATGATGGCCTGACGATTTGCCGATGATTTGCCGATGATCGGGGGCGGCCGCGGTGAACGACGCAGTTCGGGTAGCGACTGAGGGTCTTCTGACCACCGCCGAACTGGCGGCGCGGGCGGATTTCACGCTCGGCCTTGCCGCGGTCAGCCCGTCCAGTCGAACGATCGCCGGCCCGGGCGGCGCCGCCGATGTCGAGCCCCGGGTGATGCAGGTCCTCGTCGTTCTCGCCGACGCGGCAGGCCAGGTCGTGACCCGAGCCGCGTTGTTCGATCGCTGCTGGGGCGGAGTCTATGTCGGCGACGACAGCCTGAACCGGACGATCGGAGCGATCCGGAAGATCGCCGCGGACATCGCCGGCGGAAGCTTCGAGATCGAGACCATCCCAAGGACGGGTTACCGCCTGACAGGCAAGGTCGTCGACGTCGCCGGTTCAACGAAAGCGGTTGCGGACGAGCCACCCGGCGAGGGCGTTTCGCGCCGCGCGCTGATCGGGGGAACCGCGGCCGCAGCGGCGCTTTCCGGCGCCGCGGGCTGGTGGTGGATCACGACGCCGCGCACCGATCCGCGCTTCGACGCGCTCATGGCGCGCGGAGATGAAGCGTTCCGCAATGGCAATGCATTCGAGGGATCGGTGCTCAGTGCCAACAATAGTCCGACGATGATCGACCTGTACGAGCAAGCAGTGCGCCTTCAGCCTGACAGCGCGCGGGCATGGGGGCTCCTCGCCTATTTCAAGAGCGCCGCCGCCGAAGACGCAGCTTCCAGTACCTTCGAAGGCTCCGGAAAGGGCGACCAGTTGACCAGGCGGGTCGCTGATGCCCAGGCCGCAATTCAGCAAGCGCTCGGCCTCGACCCGAAAGAGCCCAACGCCCGCGTCGCCATGTTCCTTCTTCAGGGAACGATGTACGATCAGGCGACACGCGACCGCCTGCTAAGGGCGATCCTCGCCACGGACCCCAACAACATCCCGGCGATGATGGAGCTGATGCCGCTCGTCCAGTCAGCCGGGCTCACGCGCGAATCTTGGATGTGGAACGAGCGGATCCTGAAAATCTCGCCGTTCGCCAGGTCTTGCCTGACGGTGAAAGCGTTCAAGCTCTGGATCCTGGGTCGCGTTCCTGAAGCCGACAATGTCATCGATCGCGTGCGTGCGTTGTGGCCCGATTACGGCTTCGCGTCCTACGCACGATTGGTCATCTTCGCGCTTACGGGCCGGCCCGGCGCGGCGCGTGCGCTTATGAACAGCCTGCCATTCGATCCGCTTGCGACAACAGCATGGCGGAGCGGGCTCGATGCGCTGGAATCGCATGTGCCCTCGGCGATCAAATCGGCGGAGGCTACGCTGGTGAATGCCGCCCGAGTGTCGCCAACGATGGCGAACGACATGGTCATGCTGCTTTGTGCGCTTGGCCTGACCGACACGGCGTTCGCGGTCACCGACGGATTCCTGCTGTGGCGGGGCAAGCTTGTGAGTGAGAAGCAGGCGAGCGGGAAGGAAATCGACGATTACAACCGCCGGATGTCGCAATGGCTATTCACGCCGCCGGTGGCGATCATGCGGGCGGACCCACGGTTCCGGAAACTGTGCGACGCCTTCGGTCTGACCGCCTACTGGCGCGCGCGCGGAGTCAGACCCGACTACCAGGTCTACGGCTAAAACCGCGCTTCGACACCGATCCCGATCTCGCGCGGGTCATTGGTTGCAACCTCGTTTTCGGGGTCGTTCGATCCGCTGCCGAAGGTAATGTGGAATTCGTTGAACAAGTTGTGCGCGTAGGCGAAGACGGTGAATCGCCGGACGTCCCAGCTGACCCGCGCATCGACGTCCGTCGAGGGGTCGATCTGGAATTCCCTGGACGCGGAATCGTCGCTGAAATAGCGGCTGTTATGCCGGATTTGAGAGCTTACGCGCAGGTTCGGCAACGCCTTCCAGTCGGCGGCGAGAACCCCTGTGAATTTCGGTGCGGCAGCGAACGGTTTGCCCAGTATCGGATCGTCCGGCACCAGCGTTTCGTCCACTCGCGATCGCAACCATCCCCCCGATGCACTGAGCGTGAGGTTGGGCGTGAGCCGATACGAAAGCTCCACTTCAGCACCGGACGTATGCGCTCGTGGATCGTTGACGACGCGCTCGAGCCCGACAGGTCCGGTAGGTGTCGGGAGAATGAGCTCCAGCGTCCGCTGGATGTTCCTGCTGTCGTTGTAGAACAGGTTTGCGTTCACGCTCAGCCTCCCGCCGAACAGGCTTCCACGGACATAGGCCTCGTAGTCCCACATATATTCGGGATTGAAGAGCACGACCGCGAAGTGCGACGGCTCCAGGGTGACGCCGCCCGGATTGTAGGCGCGCTCGACCAGCACGCCGAGCCGAACCTGGTCGTTGAGATCATAGGCGGCGCTGAGCTTCGGCAGGAAAGCCTGGAAGGTCCTGTCGTAATCGAGCGGCAGCGGAGGCTCGGTCCCGAGGACTCCGACGCGGCGCTGATGGTCTCGCTGGTACCGCGCGCCGCCCGTGACGGAGAGGCGCGGGAGCGGCTTCCACGTGACCTCGCCGAAGACGCCGCTGCCGTCCTGGCGATCCTTGAAGGTGCCGATGCCGAGCGGCGTCGCCGTGAGATCGATGATCTGGTCGAGGCGCGTACCTCGGTATGCAACGCCCCCGATTGCGCTCACCGTGCCGGCGGGCTCCCATTGGAGCACCGATTCGAGCGACCGGTCATGGCCGTGTAGCCGCGCAAGACCGAAGCCCACGGGGGCGAACCGCCGCTGGAACGTCTTGCCCCAGCTCAGCGTCGTTCGCGATTCGAGCGTGCTCGTGATTTGGTAGCTGGCAAGCATCGTCGCGGAATCGACGTTGAGCTTGATGTAGCCGCAGGCGCACGGATCGTCCCGGCGCTCGCGGAACGGCGGCCGCGCGCCCTCGCCCTGTGGCGCCTGCGATTTGCCGTGCGTCAAGGTCACGAGCACTCGAAGGCCGGGCAGCGCGCGCGGATGGGCGAGGAGCTTCACTCGCGCGGAACCGTAATCGTCCTCGTTGAGGTCGACGCCCGCGACCGGACCGAACATCTTGTCGGCCGCGTGGCTCTGGTAAAGGTCGGCCGCGATGCGAACCGCGAGCTGGTCGTCGATCAGCGGGCCGGAAACCACGCCCGACAGCTGCCGCCGGTCATATTCCCCGACGATTGCCCGCGCCCGCCCTTCGGGTTGCCAGGTCGGGTCTCGGGTGGTGATGAAGATCGCGCCCGCGATCGAGTTCGCGCCCTGGGTGGTGGTTTGCGGGCTTCGGAACACCTCGACACGCTCGACGTCCCAAAGGCCTTCGGAACCGTTCGCGAATTCGTTGAAGGTGATCGTCCGGCCGTCGATCTGGACCACCGTTCGCGGTCGCGCTCCACCGAGGAATGCGGGGAGCCCGCCGAGAGCGCCCGAGCTTGACTGGCCGCGGACGGTCGGCGTGTCGCGGTTGGAGGCCTGAAACAGGTTGGGGACGAACTCCAGGAGCTGTTGCAGCCGATCCGTCGCCGCCTGCTGCTCGAGGTCGCGCTTGCCGAACACCGTCACGCTCGACGGCGTCTCCTTCAGCGAGCGCCTGGCCCGCTCGCCGGTGACGATGATCGTGCTTGGATCTTCCGGTGCGTCCGCGGCAGGCGGAGCTTGCGCCGCGGCCGCCGCCGCCGAAAGCCAGAGTAAAGCCACCCCCATGCTCGCCCCCCGAGCAACCGTCCGGCACTAACCTCTGATAATATAGGAAAACGCCGCACCCGGACATTACCCTTGGTGAATGCCGGCGAAGCTTGAAGACTCAGCGCCACGTCGCTAAGTGACCGCCAGCCCCGCCGGCCCGACAGGTCCGCGGGGCGCTTTTCTATCCGCAACTCGAGAAGAAGCGACAAGAAGTGGCCAAAGTCTCCCCCGGCGAATTCATCCGTCAGGTCCGCGCAGAGACCGCCAAGGTCGTCTGGCCGACCCGCAAGGAGACCGTCGCGACCGCGATCATGGTCATGATCATGACCGGAATCCTCGCCCTCTTCTTCTTCGGCGTCGACGCCGGCTTCTCGACCGCGGTTCGGAAACTGCTGAGCTTTTTGGGTTAGCCCCTTAACTCCTCTCCCCTCGCGGGAGAGGGTGGCGCGAAGCGCCGGGTGAGGGGTCTTTAAAGGTAAGAAAAACAATGTCCCGCTGGTACATCATCCACGCTTATTCGGGCTTCGAGAACAAGGTCCGCGACTCGATCCAGAGCGAGGCGCGCCGCCTCCAGCTCGAGCCCTTCGTCGAGCAGATCGAGGTCCCGACCGAGACCGTGACCGAGATCAAGCGCGGCAAGAAGGTCCAGTCCGAGCGCAAGTTCATGCCCGGCTACGTCCTCGCCAAGCTCGAGATGAACGACCAGGTCTATCACCTCGTCAAGAACACGCCGAAGGTGACCGGCTTACTGGGCCCCGGCGGCAAGCCCCAGCCCATCCCCGACGCCCAGGCCGCGCGCATGCTCTCCAACGAGCAGGAAGCCGCCAGCGCGCCCAAGCAGAAGATCAACGTCGATTATGAGATCGGCGACGCGGTGAAGGTGCTGGACGGGCCGTTCGCGAGCTTCAACGGCGTGGTGGAGGAGCTCGATTTCGACCGCGGGCGGGTGAAGGTCAGCGTTTCAATTTTCGGCCGAGCGACCCCGGTCGAGCTGGAGTTCGAGCAAGTCGAGCGGGTCAAATGACGCGTACCCCGGCGTCCAGTCCAACAATGACTCCGCAAGGGCCGCTTCGGCGGCCCTTTTCTTTTTCAGCTCGCCAGCTTTGATGCCGAAATAAGCGGCCCGTCCACAATCTCATCGAGCAGCGCCGCCTGCTTCGGTTCCAGCTTCACCAGTAGCCCGAGCACGTTGATCACGTTCAGAAGCTCCGTCGTATATTCGGGCAGCCAATGGTCGGGCTGGATCTCGCCCAGCGGCGACGGCGGCCGGCGGTCACCGATCTGCGGCTTCTCGCGGTTCTTCCGGCGATAGCTGAACCACTGCTTCAGCACCGGTTTGCCCGACACTTCATAGGCCCAGACTTCGGGCGCGACCGGGGCAATGACACCGGTGCCGATTTTCAGCTCTCGCTTCGTGGGATCGTAGTCGATCGAGTCCGGGAAGCCCTGCTGTGTGTCCGGGATCGGATGGCCCGCCAGGACCTTTGGCCGTTCCGCGTCCGGCAGCTTCGGCTGCCCTGCCGGTCGGCCTTGCGCCGGGTCGGCGAACCGGTCGCCGAATGTGTGTAGCCAGATCACCTCGCGGCCGATCTCGGCCGCTTTGGCGAATAGCTTCTTGTCGGCGGTCAGGGGCACCCGCAGGCCGGGGCGGACAAGATCGGCTTTGAATTTCTCGGTAAAGGATGGGTTGGCGAGCAGCGCGGCGACATAAGCGAACACGTCTTGTGCCGTTGGTGCGGCACCGTACGTCTTCGTCAGCGCCGCGATTGCGGGATAGGTTATGTTTCCCTTGGTCGGCGTTCCGTCTTGCCACAGCGAAAACACACGGCCGCTCGCCGAGCCTTTGTAGTGGTCGTGGTCGGGTACAAGTCCTGTGATCGTAACAGCCGGCCCGTTCCGAGGGCTGCTTCGGGACAGTGCTGTGAAGTAAACTTGAGCGTCGGACCTAATCTCCCAAATGCCGGGATTCGGTTGATTAATGAGGCGCGCATCAGGAATTATCCACTGCCGATCGAACGAGCGAAATCCGTACCGAACGGGAGATTGCAGGCGTGTGGCTTCCTTCGCAATTTTGGCCTCCTGTTCGTCGGCGGAGTCACTGTTAGCTAATCCGAACTCAACAGAAGCCAATGACGCGAACGGTGCCAGCAACGACTTCCCGGGCTTCGCAACGTGCCGATCGCCTGGCTGCCCGTTGCGTAAATGCGGATGAAAAAGATGGGCGCGCTTTTCGGGCTCTTGCGCCCGGAGGAGTTCTTCCCACCGTCGCTTCAGAGAGTCGGCATCTGGCGCAACGACCCACGTTCGCCCAGACATCGACCCTAATCCACGATCATCGATCAACTGCTCTATTGGAGGGAAGCTTCCCCATTGATCTGAATGTTCGGGAAGAAATGGGTCACGAAACTCAGATGCTCCCGGCGTCCAACCGCTCGCATCTAACCTGATCGTCTTCAGCTCTTCGAACTTGGCCTCACGCTTGCCTTTCGTCAGCGAACGATAGTGCACCCGTGCCGGCCTATCCGGATCGTTCCCAGGTGACCGTGACGCGATCGTGATGCAGACCGGGTGCTGAACGCCTTGGAAAATGCGGGTGGCGACTTCCGGCTGGTGGCCTTCGGGCGAACAATCGATCACCCAGATTTCGTCGCACTCGCGCCGGAGTTGCTCGCGCATCTTTTGGAAGCCCGGTCCGTTCAGAAAGCCCGCCACCGTGATGTAGCAGACAACGCCGGAGAGATGTTCGTCCTTACCTCCGCGACCTTGCTCGAACACCTTCCATGCCGCCCAGCGCCAGAAGTAGACGTAGAGATTGCGAAGGTTTTTCGCGTCTGTCCCGACGCCCCAATCAGTCGGCGGCTGCCAATCATCTAGAATGGCTCGTGAGTTTCCCGAGCCATTCTCGATCCAACTCCCCTTGCCCATCGCAGCGTTCTTGTACGGCGGGTTGCCGATGACGACCGTGATCGGCTGCGTGCGCTTGACCTCGTTCGCTTCCTCCTGGCTCTTGGATAGCGCGGCGTAGATGCCGGTGCCGCGCTCGAACGCCTGGTTCGGATCACCGAGCGTGTCGGTGACGTAGAGACGTGGTGACCCGATCTTCGATGAGTCAACTTCTTGGTCTTCGGGAAGACTGCGCCTCCAAATATCGATCATCTCGGCGTGAAGCCGAAGCTGCGCGACCGCAAACGGTCCGAACTGCAGCTCGAAACCGTATAGTCGCTTGGCAGCCTCCGTGATGAACGGTCCGACGGCGCCCTTGCCCTCGTCGGCCTCCTTCCAATCGGCCATGTGCCGCAGCAGGCCGAGGAGGAATGTGCCCGATCCTACTGCAGGATCGGCGATCTGAACTTCGGCGTCGGCCAGTCCCGCCGCCTTGCCAAACCGCGTGCGAAGCGCCTCGTCGCACAGCCGCACCATTGCGCGGACGACCTCGGGCGGCGTGTAATAGCTGCCGGTCAGCTTCCTCAGTCTGTTGTCGTAAACCGAGAGAAAGAGTTCGTAGAAATCGATCCAGGCCTCGGGATTGCCCTTCGCGATCACATCCCAGTCGACCGCATCGAGGACGCGTACGAGCGTGTCCAGCGAGGGACCGAGGAGCTTCTTCTGTTCGGTCAGGAGCCGAAACGCGCGACCGATCAGCGTATTGGATTCGGCCAGCTCGCTGGCAACGCTCTCGAGCCCATCGGCAAGCTCGATCTTCTCCGATCGCGCCATGAGCAGCCCGAATGTCACCGCCTGCGCATAACCATCGGCGAATTGCGCATCGTTCGCCTCGGGGAACAGTAGTCCGCGCCAATCTTTCGCCAGATCGCGCAGGGCCGAATCTTCCGGCGCCATTTGCTCGACCACTTCGTCGCGAAGGAACCGGCACAAGCGCGCAGCCGTGACGGCGAGCGCGTGCGCATTCCTCGGGGGAATGGGGTTCCAGCCGAGAAAGCCTTCAATCAGCGGAAGCAGCGTTGCAGGCGCCGCTAGCTTCACCCCGTCGGTTTCGATGTCGCCGTCAAGAAAGACGAGCGACTTCAACTCGCCATCTTGCCAAAGTGAAAAGCCGTTGCCGTCCGTGTAGATAACGTTCGGCAGCGCCTTGAGCTTCGCCCACTGCTCCTTGTCATGCGCGTCCTTGAACTTCCGGGGGTCGGCGCCTTTCCCAGGCGCCTTTACTTCGATGAAGCCGACTAGGGCCTTCGCGTTCCCCAGCCCGATCGTGACAGAATAATCGGGTCGGGTTTGCATCCCGGCCAGCGAGGTCTCGCCCACCAGTGTCACCATTCCCGTTTTGCCGGTCAGCTCGGTAAGCGCCTCGAAGAGGTTCTCTAAGGGCTTACGAAGCTGATCTTCCGGTTGTCCCGTCGCCGCGGAATTGGAGAGCTTGGCCTTGGCGTCAGCGCCAAAAACGGAGATTGCCTCGGCTAACGTCAACTTACTCACACTGCCCCCCACAGGCTTTGCGACCGGCCATTACCGATCTTCTTTCTTGCCGAGCCAACGGGAGTGTTGCACGCAGGGGCGTGGGGTCGCAACTGTCAGCAAACGCTGACGTGCGAGCTAAGCCATGCCTGACGAACCTGATCTCTTCGGCCCCTCTCAACTAGGTCTCGGGCTGGAGGATACTCGCCCTGATCCTACGAAGGTCGATCCAGAAGAAATCCGGTTGGAGCTTAGAGCTTTGCTCGCGCTCGCCAAGGCCGCTCAAGATGAAGCACCTTGGGACCTTCGTACTCACCGTTACCATCAGGTAGTGTTTCCGCAGATGGCCAACTGGCTGCCCGACGATGAAGCCCAACAGCTCTGTTTCGAATTTGCCAAAGAGCTGGAGCGCATCGAGCATCTGCTCGCCGCCTGAGAAAATCCTGTCCTACAGCCCCCCTTTTGTGGTCCACCCTGCGGGATGGACGCACCGCACGAGCACGCCCCCACGCCTTCGCCTGAGCGGGGCCCTCGCGCGCACGCACGCGTAAGCCCGCTGCAATCGCTGCGTTTCGCCGGCGAAAACCAGCTCGTCACTGCGAACATTCGGACAGGGCTTCAACCGCGCGGCATTGTCCAAATTGTCCACTTCCCCTCGGGGAGGTCCTATTTCGGCTTCGCGGCCGGCTTCGCCTCAGGCTTCGGCGCAGGCACGCCGCGGGGATCATCCGCGGGGTTCACGTAGGTGATCTTGAACGGGCCCATCGCGGTGATCTCGAGCTCGGCTCCGTCGCCGGTGAAGACCCAGTGGTTCATCTTGGCCTTCATGGTGACGCTTTGGCCGGCGTCGAGCGCGGTTGCCGCGGCGCGGTTGAGCTGGTCGCTCATCCCGTAGGCGAGCTTGCCGGAGATGAGGGTGACCTTCTCGTCGGTCGGATGCCAGTGCGGGCGGACCGCGTAGTTGATCGGCATCCGAAGGCGGATGGTGAACTTGCCGGCCTTGCCGGGATCGCCCGAGACGACCGCTATCTGCGCGCCGGCGGGAAGGCCCGGAGGACCGTCCATCCACTTGAGCTCGGCCGGAGCGGCGGCGGGCTTCGGCGCAGCGTGCTTCGGAGCAGATTTGGACACCGCCGCCGGGCTCGCGAGCAACAGCGGAAGAGCAAGGAACATCATAGGTTTCATGGCACAGGCCCCCGAATTTCCCTTCCCGGGGCGCTCTTTACCAGTGAGTGGGGCCGGGAGTCACTCTCCCGACGTTCGTCGGTATTAAAGGTCGTTGTCGACGAACTTGGCGCCGGCGCTTCCGGGCAGCGCCCAGCGGATCTGGGCCTTCATCTGGCCGAAGCGGGGAATAGCGATCTCGAGCTGCTCGCCGATGAGGAACTCGCCGTCCATTTCCATCCGGCAGCCCTCGTCGGAGACGTTGGTCAGGCGCACGGCTTCCTCGGTGCCGTCGCCGCGGAATACCACGGCTTCGATCGCCACCGGCTGCCGGTCCCTGCGACCGATCCATCCATGCATTCGCTGCATGTTTTTCAAAAGCTCCCACTCGCCGAGCGCAACTTGTCGCAAACGCCCGT
>Ga0207639_10000122_pt1 | contig 58983 bp, 78 predicted proteins | sample KBSCornC32_FD_184299 | JGI IMG/M metagenome (GOLD analysis project Ga0207639, IMG submission 184299) | Corn rhizosphere microbial communities from Kellogg Biological Station, Michigan, USA - KBS Corn C3-2 (SPAdes) (version 2) | ecosystem: Host-associated > Plants > Roots > Rhizosphere > Soil ... | reverse complement strand
GGGCACGACACGTACCCGCTGTGGCGGCAGTACTGCGGGGACCGCAGCGCCGACCTGGCAGTGTCGGCCTACCTGACCGCCATCGCTTCCACGCGCCGCCAGCGGGGTGTGCGATGAGCGTCGGCAACAAGAGCCGTGGCGGCAGGTCGCGGGCCATGTACGAACGCGAGCGGCTGATCATCCTGGATGCGGCCCGCGGGCTGACCGCTGAGCAGAGCGCCGAGCTTCGAGGTACGACGAAGTTCAGCGTCTACGACACGCAGCGCAAGATCAAGCTGATGCTAGGCGCGTCGACCATCGCCCACGCCGTGGCGCTCACCATCGCCTACGGCTACATCACCCATGACGAGATCACAGGGACGGAATGATGGCCACCACCGACTACGTGAACGGCGTCCGTCTGGCGCACGCCGTCTGCGCCGACTGCCACGGCTGCATTGACGAGAACTGCCACGGGTGCCACCGCCGGTGGTGCCTCGGCACCTACCTGGGGCGCAGCTGCGACCGCTGCCCGCACGGCATCCTGACCCCGAGGGGTGACGGCACCCGGTCCGCCGACCGCGTCCCGTGCATGCTGGCCCGAGGCCACAGCGGTGTCTGCTGCCCCACCCCGCGGCGGGTGTGACCATGGACACTGATCGTTGTGAGCGCTGCCTCTGTGAGTACTGCAGCGGGCCATTCGACAAGCACGACCGCGACGTGTGCAGCTGCGAACACTGCACCGGCTGTCCCGATCTTGCCTGTCTCGGGTTCGAGCGACCGCACCGCATCGACCTGCTGGCGCAGCAGATGGGCTTGCTTCTGTCAGTGCACCTCGGGCCGAAGAACCGGATGCGCTGCCTGGCCGCGGCCCACGCTGCGCACCACGCGATCGAAGACTACGACACCGCTACCGAAGGGAACTGACCGTGCTGCACATCGGCTACCGGGACCGCGACTTCCTCTGCCACACGGGCGAGGTGATGCAGGACATGGTGCTCGGCCGCGACGGCTACACGCCGGACGATGAGGCCGCCCTCGGCAAGGTCCAGCAGATCGGCAAGGGCGGCACCGCACTGGTCGTCACGGGCGAGGACCTTGACGTCAAGCAGCTGACCGAGATCATGCGCGAAGTCATCAGCGCCGAGCTGGCCCACTGGGTGCCGGACGCCTCGCAGCGGCTGATCTGGCGGGCGGCCCGCGCACTCGGGTTCGAGCCGACGCCCCGCCCCGGCTACGTCGACTGCGGGGCCGAGCGGATCGACCACCCGCTGGTGCCCGCGTGGGAATACGGCCTGTACCTCATGCGCTGCTCGGCCTGTGCCCGGTTGTTCCGGGTGTGACCCCCACGCGGAAGGGCCCCTGCCGACTCATCCGGCAGGGGCCCTTCCAGTTCGTCGTGCGGTCACTTGGCGATGATGTACATGGCGACCGCCGCAATGGCACTCACAACGCCCGAGACAGCGGCCACTGGCCCGAGAGGCCAGCGCCGTTCTTCCAGAGCCGTCACACGCCCTTCCAGGGTCGTGACGCGTGCGCTCACGGCGTCGATATCCTTTGCCACGGTCGCCTGAGCCTGGCTGATGAGATTGAGCTTCCCATCCAGCCTCTCGAATCCGGCGGCCATTTCCCCTCGCAGGGTCGCGAGTGCGGCCGCGACGTTGGTCACGTCGTCAGCCATGACAGCCCCCCGTGGCTGCGCGGCCCCGCATGTCACTCGCCCAGGTCGTCACGGGTGTCGACGGCCAGCGCGCTGTTGCGGTTGCCGAGGGCCTTCACGGCGGCGCCGTACAGGACGGCCAGCACAGCCGGGAACGCTGCGACCGAGGCGGCCTTGACGGCGGCCAGGTCGGTCACGTCGAACCCGTTAGCGGTGAGCAGCCCGAGCAGGCTGACCGCGTAGGTCAGGGCGGCCAGCTCGGCCAGCGACTTCAGGTACTTCACGGTGATGCCTCTCTGGTGTGGGACGGGGGTTGCCTTCCGCCGCCGCGCCCGAGGTGTCAGGCCTTGAGCGAGGTTTCGAGCATCCAGCCGACTGGCTGGTTTCCGGGGTCCGAGGCGTCCAGCTTGAGACGGACCACGGACACCTTCGAGTCGCCGTCCTGGATGGCGACGTTCACGCGGCCGCCGTTCTGCAGCACGTCCACGTTGTTGACCCGCCAGTACTTGCCGGGGTCGTTCCACACGGCGACCCGCAGGCGGGCGCTGTGGAAGTCGGCGCCGAAGGACAGATAGACCTGTCCCCACCCGAGGGCCCCGCCATTCTGCGGGGGCAGCGGGATCAGCACCGCGTCCGAGGGGCTGTCGAATCCCTGGGGGATCTCGCCGATCACAAGAGCCATGGTGGTTACCGAACTTCCTCATCGAGCCGCCGCCGGTCGGCCGGGGCGGTGGTGGCCTGGAACAGGTTCCAGATCGGGCCGGGGTCCGTGTGGTCGTTCTCGGGAACCTGGCTGTGGCCGTAGTGGCCGGACCGTTCCTGCCACACGGCGGGGTCGCGGTGGCCGGACCAGTCGGGCACGCCCATCGGCCACACGTCCGGGACGCCCCAGCTGCGCAGCCACGCCATGATCTCGGGCAGCCCCTTGCCGGGGGTGTCCTTCAGCTCGGCGTAGACCTTGCCGTCGACCCTGCAGTACGGGAAGAACAGCCACTCGATCTGCAGACAGGCGGTACCGTGGCGGTTGGTCTGCACCCCGCCGGTGGCGTTGACCAGGGCACGGGCCGACCGGTCCGCCGGAATGAACTGCGTGAAGCGGCCGGTGAACGGGTCGGCCAGGATGTGAGGGGCGTTGCCCGCACCGCCGCCGCCGAAGTAGGCCGCCAGATTCTCGTAGGGGACCAGGTCCGCCGGGGCCGTGGCCGAGGCGTTGCGGTCCCAGGTGATGTGATGCACGGCGCGGGCGCCGCCGGTACCGTCCATCGTGCCGCCGTTGTTGGTCGGCTTGCGGGTGGCGCCGGGCAGCCAGAGGTCTGCCATGGTGGTGGTGCCCTTCGGTCAGTCGGTTGCGGTGAAGGACTGCGTGCGCAGTCCCAGCCAGGTCAGGCTGCCGAGGTCCGGCACGCCGGACGGGCGGCGGCCGTGGCCCAGGTAGCGTTGCAGCCGGGCGTATGCCTCACGGAAGGTGTCGCTCTTCTCATGGAAGCCGCACTGCGTGAGTGCCTTGCGCACGACGTCCTCGGCCGCCGGGTCGGCACCGGCGCGCAGCTCGGACACCGACACCTCGGGCCGCTGCCAGACGACCGGCTCGTCCTCGGCCACGTCGGCCAGCAGCTCTACCGGGTCGGCCAGCTTGGCCGCCGGTCGCTGCCTGCGGGACCGGGGTGCCTCGGCCTGTTCCTTCACCGCGCCGTAGACCTCGGCGAAGGCGTCAGCGTCGGTTTCCGGACGTACTTCGGTCGGGCCATTGACGTCCATCTCGTCCTGTGCCATGTCGTCCATCCTAATGGGTGAAGAAGCAACAGCCGCCCACTGCGGGTGCAGGGGCGGCCGTTGCGTATCGGTCAGTTCGAGCAGAGCCGGTCATCGGGGACCGGTACCGGCAGGGGGTCCAGCCCCCACCGGGTGGCCCCGTCGGCGACCAGCAGCGGCGCCATGCAGCGCCACCAGACCCACGCCATGTAGCGGTAGCCCACCTGTCCGGGGTGCACGCCGTCGGTCAGCTGGCCGGACGTGACGGCGGCGCTCACGTGGGCCAGGGTGACCCGCGGCCCGGCCGCCGAGACGATCGACGGCAACAGCCGGTTGAAGCGCTGCTGCTCTACCGAGGCCGTGTCGCTGTAGGTCCCGTAGCGGTTGGGCACCAGGTCGCCCACGACGATCCGGACCGACGGCGCAGCGGCGAGCACCGCGTCCAGCAGGCCGCCCATGCGCTGCGCCATGACGTCCGCCGTGGCGCCCTGCCGGGCATCGTTGGTCCCGATATCCAGCAGCACAATGTCCGGCTGGTACGTGGCCATCCAGCCGGGCACAAGGGGCATCAGCTGGTCGATGCGCCACCCCGAGTGGCCTTCGTGGTTGCGGTCGGCCCCGGTACCGGACGTCTGCGACCCCACGTAGTCGGTCCGGTAGAGCTGCTGGACCGGGACCAGGAACTGGTACAGCTCGTCCCGGTAGCCGTCGCCCGTCGGGCTGTTCACGCCCGCGGTGATCGAGTCGCCGAGCGGCATGATGCGCAGGTGCTGCGAGGCGTCGACCGGCGGAAGGGCCGGGCTGCCCTCGGCCCCGCTGGCGGGCAGCGTGGCGACGATGACTGCCGATGAGGCAGCGGCGGCCAGGGCCGCTGCCAGTCGTGCTGAGAACTTCACTCTGGTCCTTCGGTGGTGGTCTGCTGGTCGGCCAGGTAGCGGGCGAGCGCCGCGTCCATCATCTCGCTGCGCCGGGCCACGGCCGCCGCCTCGGCCGCTACGGCCGCTGCCTGCTCGCTGGCCAGGGTCCGAACGAACGAGCGGTACTCGTCCGGGCTGATCGGCTCGGCGCCCTCGGGCAGCTCGGGCGGCGGGAAGCCGGTCGCCTCGGACACGGCGCCCGAGGCACTGCGGTACCAGATGGTCACGGGGTCGTCCACGGTGGTTGCCTCTCGGTCAGACGGGGGTGAGCACGACGCGGTGGGACATGATGATCTGGGTGTACACAGCGGACGCGGTGCCGCTGCCCAGCTGCGACTGCATCGACACGTTGGTGGTCGCACCCGGCGCGAGCGTGGCGCCGACGACCACACGGGTCGCCATGGCGTGCACACCCGTCATCGTGGTGCTGCCCGTGTTGGTGAGGCGCCACGTCTCGACACCGTCCATACCGGCACACGCCGTGGCGGTGGTGGGCAGGTTGATGCGGAAGTCGAACTCTCGGTAACTGACCAGGTTCATGGTCCGGTCAGGGTCCGTGTTCGTCACTGAGATCGTGAATGCGGTGTCCACGTCGACCAGGGCTGCGGCCGGAACGGCCACCGAGGCGTAGTTGCGGGTCACCGTGTTCTGGAAGACGAGACTGTGGTAGCCGGGCTCGCCGCGCAGCTTGCCCGTGCTGTCGACGTAGATCAGTGAGCCGTCGGTGTCCGCGGTGTTGGGGAAGTTCCACGCGCTGACGTTGGCCCGTGCGGGGTTGCCGACCGAGCCGGTACCGAGCAGGCCAGCCCCGGTCGTAATCGTGCTGATCGACGGCGAGACGAGCAGGCCGTCGCCCACCACGCTCAGCGCGTTGCCCGGCGTGGCCGAGATCTTCGCGCTGATGACGCCGGTACCCGTCACGAAGTTCACGCCGGACGTACCGGTCAGGCAGGCCCGTGCCTCGGCGCAGTCGGTGTGGGCCGCCACCCGGTACGGGTTGCCGGGTGACCCGTCGCCGGTGACGATCGTGTTCGTCCCGTTGGCCAGCGCACCGCCGCTGGAAGAGCCGCAACCGCAGCGTGCCATCAGTCAGCCCCCGATCAGAAGTAGAGCTCTACGAAGACCGCACCGGCCGAGCCGCTACCGCCCGTACGGTTGGCCAGGCCCGACGTGGTGGCCACGCCCGAGCCGCCGCCGCCGTAGCCGGTGCCGTTGGTGCCGTTGGACGCCGAGCCCTGGCCGACGCCACCGGCGCCGTAGCCGCCGCCCGCGTTGCCGCCGTTGCCGCCGTTGGACGCGTTCGCGTTGGGGGCCGTGGCCGCGTCCGAGCCGCCGCCGGGGGTGGCAATCTGGCCGACACCGACGGTGCCGCCAGCGACACCCGCCACGGTGGCCGCGCCGACCGCCGCGGTGGAAGCCGCAGCCGCGCTTCCGCCGCCGCCGTTGGCCACCACGATGCCGCCGAAGCTGGACTGGCCGCCCGGGTTGCCCGCGGTCTGGTTGACGCCACCGGTTCCCGCCGCGCCGACGGTCACCGCGACGGACGCGCCGAGCGAGGACGCATCGAGTACCGACTCGCTGTAGCCGCCGCCACCGCCGCCAGCGGAACACGTGGCGTTGGCCGCGACACCGATCGACCCGCCACCGCCGCCACCGCCGCCGATCACCCGGACACGGACGCGGGTGAGACCGGGGTAGGACGCCTTCGTGAAGTTGAAGGCGCCGGGGGTCGTGAAGGACACGATCTGCTGCAGGCCCACCGAGGTCCGCTTGAACGTCAGCTCGCCGGTCGGCAGGATATCGAAGAACGTCGAATCTACGCACACGCGGGCCATGCGTCCGCCTCACTCTCGGGGTTGGTCGGGGGTTGGTGCCCGGTCCAGTCTAAGGGGTAGGCAGCAGGGCGATCAGGTTCACCAGGGTTCCTTCCGGCGCCGGGCTGCCGTCGGCAAGGCTCAGGGTCGCGACGGCGCCGCCCTCGCCCACGGCAACGCCCGCGACGACCGGGCCCGCCAGGCTGAACGCCGGTGTCGCGGTCACGACCGGGGGTGACGGGAACGCAGCGGGGAAGTCCCACCGCGCAACGCCGTCCGCGTCGCACGCGAGCACCGTTGCGGCCATCGTTGCCGCGGGTGCAACGGCCCCGCCCTCGGGCGCATCCGGCTGCGGCGCGGGCAGCACCCGCCGCGTCGCGGCCCGCGCGTTGCGCTGCGGGCCGCGCAGCACACCGGCCAGGGCGTTGCCGGGCACGCTGCGCGCTGCGCTCGTCCTGCGGCCCATCACGTCACCACCAGTTCGTCGCCGTGGGCGGCCACCTGGATCACGATGCGCTCGTGTCCGGGGTCGGCCTCGGTCCCGCCGTCCTCGGACACCTGCAGCCCGGTGATCTTCAGCCGCTGCGTGATCGTGCGACAGGTGGTGTCGCTCGTCACGTCCAGACACCAGCCGGGCACCAGGCTGTCGACTTCCACGTCTGCGCCGGGGGACAGGGTAATGTCCTGCGTGTCGATGAAGACGGGCACCGCCAGGGTGGCGCTCAGGGCGCCCTGGGCGGCCGCGTCGGCGCTCACCTGGTCCGGGATGTTCCGCTGCTCGATGTACTTCTCAAGCAGCCCGTAGTAGGCGTTCGTGCCGCCCGCGGTGCCCACCGGGTCACCGTCCTCGGTCCCGGCCACGATGGTCCGGGTGGCCAGGCTGGCGCCGTCCTCGGACACGGTCAGGCCCTGCGGCAGGTCATCGTCCGACAGCCGCCCCACCACGTCGCAGAAGAAGTCGGGCATGATCACGACGTTGTTGCCGACGGCCGTGAAGTCCAGCCCGGTGTCCGCCAGGTCCCGCAGGTGGTCGCCGGTCTGCCCGATGTTCTGGGCGTAGACGCGGCCGCCGTCGATGCCCGCCACCTGGACAACCGTGGTCGTGTGGCCGGGGTCGTCCGGCGCGAAGCCGTCGTCCACCAGGGCAGCCGCGATGCCGGTGATATCGACACCCTGGAAGTCGAAGTCCTGGTGCGGCACCCGGCGGTCCAGCAGGCCGATGATATCGACGGCGCTGACGGTGACCGTGTCGAAGGACCAGTCCACGTTCAGCACCGGGCCCGACCACACCAGCGACGACCCGGTGGGGGTGACCCGGTAGACGTTCAGGCTGTGGCGCCAGCTGCGGATCAGGCCGAGTTCGCCGCAGCAGTCCTGGCCCGAGACCTGGATGATCACTGCTGCGGTCGAGACGTCGTTCAGCACGCGGTTCCAGGTGACCGCGGTCAGCAGCCCGGACGACGCGATCTGGTGCCCGTCCCGGTCCGTGACGGTGTAGTTGTGGGTGGCGCAACCGATCATGCTCAGTACCCCTGCCCCGAGATGGACAGATCGAAGGTGGCCGCCGGGTCGGGCGGGAACATCGGGTCGGACTCAAGGCACACGCAGTACATGGCGCACTCAAGGTTGTTGATCACGAGCGGCCCGCCGTCCGCGGTGCTGAACACGGTCGACGCGGTGCGGCAGTCGCCGCTGCAGTCGATCGTCGCCCGGCCCGTCTGGCCGTCGATCGTGATGGCGCCGCCCGCGGGGATGTAGGTGATGTAGAAGTCGTTGGCCGGGAAGCAGTCGTTCGCTTCCTTGATCTGGTCGCAGGTCTGGCTGGTACCGGTCGGCTTCTCGTAGAAGGTGATCCGGACGTTGCGCAGCTCGTCCGCCCCGGCCGAGATCGTCATGATAGGGACGTCGGTGGACCACGTCGGCCGGTTGGTCAGGTCGATCGTGTAACAGGCACTCTGGGGCGCGAGCGGCACGCAGAAGGGCGCCGTCGGGGCCGTGGGCTGCGGCGGGGTGGCGACCGGGCGCAGAGGGTCCTGGCACGCGTCGTTGGGCGAGACGCACACCGCGTGAAGGCAGTCGTCCTCGGGGCAGATATCCACGTCCACGGTATCCGTGCACTTGTAGCCACCGACCGTGGTCCACACGTAGCTGGCGCAGGTGCCCTCGCCCGAGGTGTCCCAGACGATGCACGCGTTGGGGTCCGCATTGGGGAAGCACCACGTGAGGCACGGGCCCGTACCGGCGGCCGGGAACGGGACGCTGAGCAGCGGCGTGGGGTCGGTCCACGCCCACGGCGTGGCGGCCACCAGGACGAATTCGACCGTGACCAGGTCGCCGCCCGAGCAGGCCCCGTTGGCACACGGGCCGGACACCCCGCGGCTGACCTCGGTCGGGCCGGACACCAGCGCGGTGCGGCGGAACGTCCGCTTGTGGGCCGCGTCCAGCTGGGGCTGCGTGAGGACGGTGGACGGGCAGCAGTCGAACATCTCGAAGCAGTCGCCGTCGCACGCCCCACCGGCGCAGGCCGACAGCACCTCGCTCAGGTACTGCATGCCGTAGTCGGTGCCGCAGCAGCTCGTCCCGATCAGGACGCCCTGCACGGTCATGGTCCGCGGCTGGACGCGGGTCGGGCCGAAGACCCCGCCGCCGCCCACCGCGTTCGTCACGGCCCGCGTGCGGGGGTTGTCGTTGGTCCCGCTGACCGACGTCGGCATGAAGCCGAGGAACTCGGCCGAGACCGGAAGGTCGGCATCGAACCAGGGCGCTGGCTGCGCCGGGTCGTCCGGCGTGGTGTAGGCCGAGACCGGATTGCCGTCCGCGTCGGTCGCACCGAGGTTCGTGGGCGTCAGCGTGTCGCAGCTGCAGATGTTCGGGCCGGTGTCGAAGGGGCTGCCGACGTTCTTCAGGTACGCCGAGAGACGGACCATGTTCCACACTTCCAGCCCGTTGGCTGCGGCGTAGTCCTTCAGCATGCCTCTGGCGTCCCTTCGTCGGTGGCTGGTCCCATCGTACCGGCGGGGTACTGCTCGGGCGGCAGAGAGGCGGCCAGGGCTCACGGAAGGTGCTACCCGCCGTTGTTGCCCCGGCCGCTCTGGCCACAGGAAGGGCACGGCCAGGGTACCGCGCCCGCTGCGCCGGGCTTCCCGCGTTACGTCCCGCGTTTCGCGGGAAGCCCGGGAAGGGCCGTTCTCGCAGGTCAGAGTGGGTGCGGCGCTTCGGCTTCCCGCGTATCCCGACTTTCGGTCCAAGACTCTGAGCTGAGCGGGGTATCAACTGCGTTGACGTGAACACCCCCAGTACGCGCAGTTATGTACCACGTATTGTATTAACCCTATACGGGTCGTAGTCTTCCGGCCAAAGTCGGGAAACGCGGGAAGTCGATCTTCACACCAGGGCTGACCTGCGGAAACGGCCGTCCCGCGTTTCCCGGGAAACGCGGGACGTAACGCGGGAAGCCACCCTTCGTACCACCCTTCGTACCAGGCACATGTCCGATTTACCCGGATATCTCAGGACACGTGAAGGGGCTGCTACAAAAGTCGGTACGACGTTTTCCTGGCTGGGGGTTGCGTCGCCTCTCGGACCGGCGTAGTGTTCTACCTGTCAGCAGGAAGCAACGAACGAGAGGCAAGACAATGATCACGCTCAACGCCCCCGGCGTCCGCACCGTCACCGAGGCCACCCCGTGGATCATCGACGGCGAGGGTGTCTTCGTCGCCACCACCGGCGAGACTGCGCAGCTGATCATCGGCGGCCGCACCGTTGCCGACCGACCGGCCGCCGAGGTCGAGACCATCGCCGCCGCCCACGGCTGGGCCGTCGAGTACCTGGCCGCCCAGGACGAGCAGGCCGCCGCCGAGCTGGCCGGGACCATCGAGCACTCGGACCTGACCGAGGCGGTCGTCAAGGTCCGGGCCGAGGGCGCCGAGATGCTGGCCGAGGCCGAGCGCATGGCCGCCCACGGCGAGGGCGACTACGTCTTCACCCGCAGCAACGGCCGCAAGGGCCGCCTGAACCTGGCCCACCCGGCCCACCCGGTGAACCGCGCCGCGTGGCTGCGCAAGGCGGGCCAGCGACTGGCCGCCTGGACCGCCGAGGACGAGCAGGCCTACGGCCGCTACATCGCCGACGGCCTGGCCGACACGGACGGCTACTACGCCCCGCAGGCCCGCGAGTACTGGGCGGGCTGAGACACCGAAGAACCCCCCGGCCCACTCGGCCGGGGGGTTCTTCGCGTTGCTGCGCCTCACCCGGCGCTGAGGATCAGCGCGTCCTTCAGGAACGGGTTACCGGCATAGCCCGGGTGGCGGACCAGCTTCGTGTAGACCACCCGCCCGCCCACCGTGAACCGCAGGTACTTGGCGTTGCGGGGCCGGATGATGTGGGCCCGGGAACCGTTGTGGACCAGCACCGTGTGGGGGTTGCTGCTGATGACCTTGATCGTCTTGCCTTCGATCGGCCCCACGTAGATGCCCAGCGGGATGCTGCCGTTCGTGGCAGAGAACAGCCGGGCGAGGCGGGCTACCTCGTCCGCCCGGCGGCGCAGCAGCACCGCGCCGGACGGGCCGGTCGCGATGTTGGTGATGCCGTCGGTGCGGATGACCACCGTCGCCCGGGGCCGGTGCGAGATGGCGGGCATCACGGGCCTACAGGGGCCACTGGCGGGGCTACGGGGATGGGTCCGACCGTATCGTCCAGAGCGACCGTGACACGCGTCTGAAGACCCACACAGCCGCCTGCCGGGCCGAGCGTGACCGTGGCCCCCAGGGCGAACCGGCGGCCCCGGCGGCTGACCGTGTCGGTGGTCGTGTAGCAGCACAGCACCGCCCGCTGGATGGCCAGCGTGTCCGCGTGCAGCTGCATTGCCGACGCGGTCAGCTCGGCGCACGGCGGCGGGCAGCCCTGTTCGGACGAGATGGGGGCGCAGCGCCACAGCGTGATTGCCAGGTCCAGTGCGGTCACCTGCGGGGCGGCGCAGTCCACCCGGTCTCGCAGCGTCACCAGTTCGCGCGGGAAGCTGCCGCGGTCGCTCGTGAAGGCACGGACCAGGTTGACGGTCAGCTGGCCCGGGAACTCGCCGTCCGGCAGGACGTCGCATCCGCCGTCACACCCGTCGGCCGACGGGGCGCCGGGCACCACGCACGTGCGGCAGGGACACCCGGCCAGCCCTTCCATCTCGGTGGGCAGCGCGTCCAGCGACAGGCACACGCAGTTGAGCAGCGCTTCGGCCGCTTCGTGGATGGCGAGGATCGAGAGAGTCACCGGATCACGACCCCGAGTACCAGACGCGCGGACGGCGGGGCGCGTCCGGGGACAGGACCCGCATGGCCTGCGGCAGCTTGGACGGGTTGACCATGTGCAGCCACTGGTCAACGATCTCGATCCCGGTGCGGCCGTCGGCCAGCCGCTCGGCAACAGGCTCGAATTCCATGTCGACGCCCTGGCGCGACAGCCGGGTGACGTTCTGCCGCGACCCGGCACCGCAGCCGCAGCCGTTGCAGCCCTGGATGTAGTGCTCGGTCAGCTTGGACAGGGCCTGCCGCCCGAGGGCCGACAGCGGGATGCCGGTGCGGTAGACGATCGTGAAGGTGTTGGGCTGGCCGGGGCGCAGGCTCATGTCCTGGCAGGACGGCCAGCAGGTGCCGCCCGCCGCGTCGTCCGGGGTGGCCGAGCTGCGCACCAGGAAGCGGCCGTCAAGGACGCTGTACGTCAGCGGGTCGACCACCACGCCGTCGACGTCCACGGACACGACGTCGAAGATCGGGCCGGGCAGGTAGACCTGGCACAGCTCGGGCCCGCAGTGGCAGGTGTCCGAGCAGCCGCACAGCGAGGCGTTGAACATCGAGCCGCCCGCCATGAAGGGGACGAATGGGCCCGTGAACTGGAAGCCCCGGCCGAGGAACTGCCCCTGGTTCAGGTAACGCCCGAACCAGTCCAGCCCGTCGACGCAGCGGCGCGCGCACGGCCTGACGGTCACCGGGCAGGACGGGCCGAAGCGGTTGCCGGACAGGCCGAACAGCAGCTCGGCCGCTGCCAGCCGCCACATCTCGATCGTCTCTTCAGTGGTTCCGGCGGGGATGCTCATGCACGTGCGGTCGAGTTCCCACCCGTCCAGCGAGCACAGGCCCGAGGCGAGAGGCATAGCGCGTTCCTTCCGTGTCGCGGTTGCGGGTGGCGTGCAACGGGGCCGCGCCGCCGGTGCAGCGCGGCCCCGTCGAAGCGGCCCTTACGGGGCGATGACCACCGTCGTGTAGTCGCAGTCCGGGTCCGCGGTGGGCGGCGCCACGCTCGTGATCTGGATGCGCCGGTGGCAGGTGTCGCCGAGCGGCGTGAGCATCGGGCCGGGGGTGCCCGGCGCCGTGCCGGTGAGCACGACGTTGTACGGGCCCACGCCCCACTGGCCGCCCGCGCGGGTCGACCCGAGCAGCTGGAAGGTCACGGCCTCGGAACCGATGGTGAGGTCCGAGAGGTAGGCGTTCGAGACCCACGGCAGGATGCCGTACAGGTACTGCTTGACGCCGGTCGGGCTGCAGTTGTTGTTGACGAGCTCGGTCCAGAATTCCAGGGCGAAGCCGCTGTCGCACTGCACCGAGCAGCTGTCCCAGCCGACCGGCTCGCCCACGTTGTCGACCACCAGGGGCTGCCCGGTGAGCACGTCGATCAGCTGGGGGCTGACCGAGTAGAAGTCGAATTCCAGGTCGTAGCCCAGCAGGGTGGGGCACCCGCGCTTGACGCCGCACAGCGAGCCGTTCGCGGCCCGGTACAGAATGTCGTCCGGCGTGTCGACGTTGACGTTCATCGCCACGCTGGCGACGCACTCGGCGACGAAGGCCGAGGGTCCGGCGATCGGCTTGCCGCAGTTGTCGACCTTCGTCACGCGCACCACTTCGAGTGCCGAGATCAGATCACAGGACACGTTGCATCCTCTCAAGGGTTCGGATGCCCGGCCTACCGCCAGCAGCTACCGTGCCAGGATACCCGGCCCGGCAGCTGCTGGCGGCGGTGCGATCAGGTGAAGGTCCAGCCCGAGATGGTCGCCGAGCTGGCCCCGTTCGCGCCCGCCGTGAAGTCCAGCGTGACGGCGTTCTCGGGCGGCGCCTTGACCAGCACCTCGAACGGGACGCTGTCCGCAGCGGCTGCGAGGTTCAGCCCGGTCAGGTTCAGCCGCGCGATCACGGTCCCGGCGGCCGGGGCCGAGTTGGTGCCGTTGACGGTCACGGTCGGGGCACACGTACCGGCCGCGCCGATGGTGGCATTGAGCAGGATGTTGGCGGTCAGCGTGGTACCGGCCGCGAGCGTGTAGAGCGTTCCGGAAGTCGTGCGCGACGCGCCGACGATCTGGTCCGCACCAGGTCCACCGGGGAACATCAGGCCTCATTCCATGCGATGCTCAGGTTCCATCGCTGGTCGACGTCCCCGGACTCGGTCCGAAGGACGGTGCCCTCACCGGGCAGCAGAGTGATGGTCCCGGACGCGATCGTGGCCGGGACCTGGTGCACAAAGGGCGACGACGTCTTGGACGCGCCGAGCAGCGGGGGCGAGTTGAACCAGGACGCGCCGAGCGTGGCCGCGGGGTTGCCGGTGCGGATCTCGCCCACCGGGGTCGGCATGGTGGACCGCACCTTGCCGATGGCCGACGTGGCCTGAAGCGTGCCGCCGCTGATCGCCGTGGCCAGCCACCCGCGCATCGGGTCGGCCGTCGCGGTGATATCCGCCACGATGACCGAGCTGAGGAACACACCGGCTACGGTGATGGTGCGGCCGCTGCCTACCGGGTTGGCCAGGGACAGGAAGTTGTTCGCCGTGGCGACGCCCGGAACCTGTGCGTTGCTGTAGACGTACCCGCCCTTGAAGACGGGGTTGACGACCGGGTACGACCCGATCAGCCCGTTGATATCGCTCATGACCGCCGCCCCCTACGCGTGCATCAGGGTGGCAGTCACGCTGCCACCGCCTACGACGGTCTCGGTAATGCTGCCGCGGAACCAGCGGAAGGCCCCGCCGCTAAGCGTCAAGAACTGGTTGACGCCGGTGGCGAGCGCGCCGCTCGATGCGATGCGCACCCAGTTGGTTCCGTCCTGGCTGGCCTGCAGCGCGACCACGCCGGACGTGACCGTGCCGTTGACCTGGATGAACAGCGTCGTGTCCGACCGGGCCGAGGTGTAGTCGACCGTGGTTCCGTCGGCCACGGCCGTGGCCGTGGTTAAGGTCGCGTTCGCGGTGGTCGATCCGGTGGCCGCCGCCGTGACCGTTCCCGTGACGGCGATCGGCTGGCCAGTGACGGACACCGGGACGGTGCCGACCACGTTGGCGCTGACGGTTCCCGTGACGCCGATTGGCTGGCCCGTGACGGACACCGGAACGGTGCCCGAGATGCCGACGGTGCCGGACACCGGGACGGTGCCGCTGATACCCACCGTCCCGTTGACGGCTACCGGCTGGCCGGTGATGCCGACGTTGCCGCTCACCGGGACCGTGCCGAGGACGTTGACGTCCAGCGGCTCGGCCACGCTGACGGTGTTCAGGACGTTGACGTCCAGCGGCTGCGGGACCGTGACCGCCACCGGCTCGTTGACCGACACGGTTCCCGACACGGGGACGATGCCCAGGATGTGGACGTCCTGGGCACCCGCCGTCCCGCCGCAGCAGGGCTGCGGGTCGAAGGGCGGGGTGCTCATTCCGTTGCCCCGAGCAGCTCGTCAGAGCTGAAGTCGATCAGGACGGGCGGCCTGGCCGAGGCATTCTTGGCCGCACGCTTGCGCGGACGCCGGGGCAGGGGTTCCGCCACCGGGGCCGTGAGCGGGGCCTCAGCGGCCTCGGGCACCACGGCCGTGGTGACGGCCTCGGGGGTGCGCAGCGGGGCGGTCTCGCGGCCGTACAGGAAGCCGTCGACATAGGCGCCCGCCAGCAGCTCGGGCGGGACGGACGGGTACAGGTCCAACGGGACGTCGAACCCGGTGGCCGATGCGGTCTGCATTGGCGGTTCCTGGGCCAGGCACCAGAGAGCGAAGTGTGGCCGCATCTCTCGTCCGGGCTCGATGTGCACGGTGTCCATTAACTGGCCTTTCAGCAGCAGGCGGACAGGGTGACGCGGACGGCGGCCGCCTTGCAGCAGGCGACCTCGGGGACGAACGTCGTCTCGGCGAGAAGACGCCGGTCGTTGACCAGGGTGTTGATCGACTGGCCGTCGTTGGACTGGACCACCTGCGGGGTGTCGCGGCGGATGCGCATGGGCGGGGTGATGTAGAGCCATGCCTCACCCGCGGCGGCCGGGACCGGCAGGGTGGGCGGGGTCGACGGCCCGAGGTTCGCGGTGTACCCGGCACCGAGGATCACCTTGTTCCCGGCCAGCGTCTCGGGGCAGGTCTCTTCCGTTCCGAAGCCGACCACGCGATTCTGCGACAGCAGCGTGGCCGTGCCGATCGGCGCGTGGATCAGACCGGCCCCGCCGTACTCGGTGGCGAGCCACGTTTCCAGCAGGCCGACACCGTTGACGATGTGGACCGCCCCGGCCAGCGGGGTGACGTCGACCGTGTGGGTGGCGTTCGCCAGCCACCGGCTCAGGAACCACTCTTCCAGCGCGCGCTGCTCACCGCGGCGCAGCTGCTCGGCGGCCTGCTCTACCATCTCGGCGAACGTCATACCGACCGTGCTGCACTCGGCCCCGGCGTACGCGGTCAGCGGCTCGAACGTGCACGTGTCCAGCCGGTCGAAGATCTTGCTGACCGGGTTGGTCCACGGGAACTCGCCGGACCCCGGGTCGGGGCAGCTCTGCCACGGGTGCGCCTGAGCACAGCTGGCGGGCAGCGTGTCCGTGCCGTTCAGCTCGTGCACGTCGTTCGTGGTGACTACTTCGACGCAGCCGCCCAGCAGACCATGGGGCGACGGGTCGCCCGCGATCGGCGGGACGAGTGCCCGCATCCCAACGTTGGGCATGGTGGCCCCTTCCGTGTGTGAGCTGCCAGGGGTGGCGGTCCCATGGTATCGGGCGGAACGGGGGAAGGCCCCGCCCGCCGAAGCGGACGGGGCCTTCCCGGCGCGGGTTCCCTTACGGGACGACCGGCGGGCACAGGTCCACGGTGTTGCGGGCGCCGACCTCGCCGTTGGGGCAAATGTCGAGCGTCACGCGGCGGGCGAGGCCCATGCGGTCGATGAGCACGACCGCTTCCTCAGAGAAGATCTTCTCGTCGTTGGTCGCGACGGTGACAGAGTCGATGATCACGCCGATGTTGATCTCGGGACCGCGGCCGATCTGGAAGTTGCCCGCGGGGTAGATCAGGAACTCGACCGTCTCGGGCCAGGTGGTCGCCGCCACGGCGCCGCCAATGTCGGTCGGGACGGCCGGGGCCAGGCCGCGGGCGAACTGGACACGGACACCCAGGTTGCTGAAGGCGGCCTGGATATCGGCCACGGTCAGGTTGGCCGGGTCGACGTCCTGCTGACGGGCGAGGTCCGTCAGCATGGCGTTCTTCAGCCAGAACGGGAACACGACCTCGATCTGGGTGGACTCGCACAGGTTGTGCCGCTCGATCATGTCCGCGGCCTGCAGCGCCACGGCCTCATAGACCGCGCTGAAGGTGGCGAAGGACGCCCGCATGGTGACCGCGGTAGTGGCCGCCGAGTTGCGCGCCTGGTTGTACATCTCGGTCTTGACCCGGATCTCGTGGGCCACCATCGAGTTGCGGACGTACCAGTCCACCATCTCGGGGAAGAACCGCTGCGTCAGGATGCCGACCGAGAGGCAGACGCCGATGGCCTCGGCCCGGACGTCGGTGGGGGACGGGCAGGGGATGACGAAGCACGGCTTCTCGGGGCCCGCGGGCTGCGTGGCGGCCGCAATGTCCTGGGCCTCGGTCCACGTGAAGGTGAGGGCCGCGACGTCCAGAGTGGGGGTACGGAAGAACCGCAGGCCGCCGCGGTTGAGCTGGACCTCGGGCGCGTCCCAGAGCATGTCCGGGCACGCCACGTCGGCAATGTCGTACACGGTCTCGGACGGGGCACACCAGCCGCCGGACGCCACCAGGTCACCCTGCGGCAGGCGGTGCTGGTTCGCGGCCCGCAGGATGGCCGTGGTGCCCTCGGCCACGCCGGACGAGTCCTTGACGATCAGGTCGTCCGGGAACGGGATGCGGTAGGACGCCACCATGCCGGTGCCGCCGCCCGCGGTACGCAGGCCGATGGCCCGGCGCATCGCACCTTCCACCACGTTGTCGAGATCGACCACCTGGCCGGGGCGGTAGCCCGGGACGTCGACCGAGGCGACGATCTCGATACCGTCGGCCGACTCGGCGGGCAGGAAGCGGGCCAGCCCGGTGCTGGCACCGGCGGCCTTCGCGCGGACGGCGGACAGGTTCAGCGCGCGGCGGCTGGACGCGGTCACCACGGCGGTCGGCTCGATGACCTCGGACTCGGCGACGACCGTCTCGGCCTCGGTCACGACCGTCTCGGCCTCGGCCGCCTCGGTGTCCTCGGCGAACACCTCGGCGGTCAGCGCGTCGATCTCGGCGGCGGCGGCCTCGGCCGCGGTGATGCGGGCGGCCTGCTCGTCCTTCAGGGCCTGGATGGACGCCTTCAGCGACCGCAGGTTCGGGATCGTCTGCGCCGTGACGGTGGTGGTCACGGACTCGGCCTTGAAGGCACGGACCGCGGCGGCCAGGTTCTCTTCGAGTGCGTCGTCCGACAGACGCGTGACGTCCTCGGGCAGCTCGTACATGTCGGCCATGGGTCGGCCTGTCCTTTCGTCAAGGGGCTGACCCGGCCTACCGCCAGCGGCGCACACGGTCATGATAGCCGTTGCACGCCGCTGGTGGCGGCCAGGTCGGTCGGGGGTGGCTAAGCGCTCTGGCCGGGGGACAGGATGCGCGCGTCGGCGAACCTTGCGGCCACGGTGCTGGCGGCCTGCTCGCTGGTCGACTCGTAGACCTGGCGGGGGCCGACCATCACGCGGTAGGTACCGCTCACGGCGACCGCACCGGCCGCCGCGCTGCGGCCCTTGTTACAGGCGCAACCCACGTAGTCACTTCCCTTCGGTGGTGTCCGTGTCCATCGTAGCCGCCATGGAACGCAGCTCGGCCAGCTCGGCCAGCTCGGCGGCCTTGCGCTGCTCGCGCGCGTCCAGTGCCGTGACCAGGCTGGCGGCCAGCTGCTCGTAGTCGATGCCGGACCAGCCGGGCGCGGCGTGCTCGTCCCGGCGGTGCTGCGCCTCGGTCGCGATCGCCGCGTTCACCTCGGCCCGCATGGCGGCGGCGGTCAGCGCCATCTGGCCGCGGTCGACCACGGCCGAGGCGAGCAGCGCGGACGGGTGGCCGGGCACCGGGACGGACAGGACGGCGCCGAGCTTCCAGCGGCCGTTGGCGGCCCGCTTCATGTGGTAGCTGGGCTGGCACGCGTTGAAGACCTCACGGTCCCACTCGCTCAGCCACGGGGCCGCAGCGCCCGAGAACCACATGCCGCGCTCGTTCATCCCGACGGTGATGATGCCCGCCACCGTCCGGGTGTCATCGAACTGGCACGCGGCGGTCTCGCACTCGGCGCCGTCGCGGTGGTGACCGGCGTTCATCGTGAACGCACCGACCTTGACCACGGTCCCGTCGTCCAGCACCTTGCGCTGGCGCAGGAACTCGGTCGTGTCGATCTTGCCGAGGTCGTTGATGACGATCCGCTTGGCGTAGCCCGCGTGAGGCACGTCGGCCTGAGCCACCCACCCGAAGATGCGGCCGCCTTCGTAGTTGACGCCCGGTCCGCCCGGCGGCAGCTCGGCCGCGGTCGGCTCGCGGAACCAGGCCGCGGGCATCGGGGGCAGCGACTCGACCGCTTCCCACGCGCTGGCCAACATCCGGTCCATGTCCTCACCACCGGTCTCTTCGTCCACGTGGGCCCGCACCTCGGCGAGCCGGTTGATCACGCCGTCCAGCTGGTCGGCCGGAATGTCGACCCCGCCGCGGGCGCCCTCTGCGGCGGCCTGAGCGGCGAACACGCCGCGCGGGATGATGGTCAGCTCGCCGTCGACCACGTCCGCGTAGCCCAGCTTGTAGGCCGCCTTCGTGGCCGGGTCGGCATCGTCGTCCCGGTAGGCGTATGCCTGCGCGAGCTTGTCGGTGTCACCGTCGGCCCAGTCGAAGACGCGCGCCGTCGCCGCGTCCCCGTCCCACGGGACGTCGCGCCCGGCAACCGGAAGGTCGACCGCCCCGGTCACGGACGCGACCAGATCGGCGGCGGCCGCGATGCGGTCGTCTTCCATCACGTGATCGGCACGGGCACTGGACGTGCTGTCCGTGTACAGGCCGCGGGTCAGTCGCACAACTTCACCCCTACTCGCGGCCAGCGACAGGATGCGCTGGACCGCACGGATCGGAATCTTCAGGAACTGCGCGATACGGGCCGGGCCCGCCGGTGCCTTGCTGCGCCGCACGTGGCGCAGCACGCGGTCATAGTCCGTTGCGGTCGTTGCAGCCTTGCGGCCGTTCCACCCGGCCGCCGCAACGTCGTCCGTTGCAGCCGCGAACAGCGTTGCGTCGTCCAGCACGATGCGCGCGTTGGCGTACGCGGGGATCGTGACGAGCGTTGCGCCCCGCACCCGGCCGCGGGTGATGCGCATGAGGTAGTCACCGGCGCACTGCTTGTCGACCACCTGGCCGCCGGTGCCGGGGTCGCCCGCCGCCGCCGAGACGTCGTCCGTGTCGAAGGCCGCCCGCGGCACCCGGCCGTCCGGGCCGACCGTGAAGGTGACGTGGATCGACTCGGTCACGGTGGACGTAGCACCGGCGGTCATCGTCCGGGCCATCTCGCCCCGCAGGAAGAAGCCGCCGTCGGGCGAGGGAAGGACCGAGGCGCGCAGCAGCCGGGCCCGGTAGACCAGGTTGCCCGCGGGGTTCCCGTCGCCCTTGTCGGTGGCGTCGACCATCTCAATGTCCACGTCATCCAGGTCGACCGAGACGCCGAGCGGCGCACCCTGGTTGAGCAGCATGGCCGCCTCGCAGCCCTGTTCCTGCGTGAGGTACAGGACGCCGTCCGCGGTGATGCGGTCCCCGTCCCGGCCCATCGTGGCGATGGCACCGGCGAGCGCCGCGTCATCGTGGCTGTCGAAGTTCTCGTTCGCCATCAGGGGCCACGGGCCCTCGCCGTCCCAGTACAGGGCGCCCGGCGAGAACACCCGGCCGTCGCCCGTCTGCTGGTTTTCGAACGCCAGTGCGGTGTCCCCCGGCGTGGACCAGGTAGCGACCACCGGGACGGTGGCGTCCGGCATCGCCACTTCGGCCTGGTACGGCGCGTCCAGCTCGCCCGCGAGCGGAATATCCAGGTTCTCACCGGCGAAGGCGATGCGGATGCGGTCGTAGGTCACGGGGCCGCAGCGCTCGGCCAGCTGCTCGGACAGGTTGTCGGCGCTGTAGGCCGCTGCGATGTGGGGTGCCCACGGCGAGTACTGGGCCGGAAGCACCGGGTCGCTGTGCCCGTCTTCCAGGGCCCAGGTGACTTCCTGCCAGGCCGAACGCAGGCTGGTGCTCACCTCGTCCATGCTGTCGCCGATGTTCCACACCCACACCGGGCTGTCGCCCTGGGGGTTCCAGTGGGCCGCACCGAAGGCACGGGCCTGGATGGGGCCGAGCCACTCGGCGGCGGCGGACACCCGGCGGATCACGTCGGCCCGAGCTTCCTCGTTCCAGTCGGCCGCCTCGCCCAGGTAGTACAGCGTCGTGTGCAGCTCGGACGCCACCTCGCCGTCGTCCAGTGCGAGGCGGGCGGCATCGGCCTCGCTCGGCACCAGCGCGATCATCGCCCCGGTGTGCTCGGTGTCCGTCATGCTTGCGGTCCTTTCCTGGGGTGGCGCCGCGGTCTTCATGATGCACCGGCAGTTTACCGTCAGGTCGGCAGGGGCCAGCGGATCGCCCGGGTAGCGCATCTCGGTACCGCCCACGTCAAACGGGTCGCCCAGCAGGCGCAGCTGGCCGTTGGCCTCGGCGTGCGCGTGGCGAACCCTCTCATCGTTGCGGGTCAGCCACTGCTTGACGAGCACGTGCTCGCCGTCCCGGACCGCCGCCTCGCCCGCCGCCTGAACGCCCGCGTTGAACGCCCGCGTCGCCTCGGTCATCGCGATGCGCTCGGCCCGGACGGGGCCGAGCTGGACGCCGGTGCGGTCGAAGGTTTCGAGCAGCCTGGCCTTCAGCTCGTCCAGCGAGTCGCCCGCGTTGACGCCGTCGGACAGCGTCTGCACGGCGGCCTCGGCCATGCGGTCGCCGACCTCATCGAGCAGGACCTTGACGGCCTCGGTGTACGGCTTCAGCAGCTCGTCCACCTGGTCGGCCGGGACCGATGCGCCCACGTCCGCTTCGACCACCTGGCGTGCCCGGCCGGTGATGACGCGCAGCGCTCGCTGGATGGACGGGACGCGCCGCTTCCACATGTCCCGGATGGACGAGACGCTGAAGGCCGCCGCAACCAACTCGGTCGCGTCGTCCAGCTGCCGGGCGAACTCGTCCCCGGTGGCGTCCAGCTGCGCCTGTACGACGGGCACCAAGTCGGCTTCCAGCTGTTCGAGCAGCGCTTCCAGCTCGGCGTCCGTCAGCGGGTCGGCGGGGGTGCTCATGCCGAGTCCAGCCGCAGCTGCGCCAGCAGCCGGGGCACGTTGTCGAAGGCGTGCGGCTGGCCGGTGCGCAGCAGCGCCGTCACGTACCCGTTCAGGGCCGAGGCCAGGGCCACCGGGTCGACGCCGTAGCGGGCGGCCACCACGGGCACGCGGGACCACGCGTCGTCCAGCAGGCGGAAGGCTTCGACGTCCTCATCGTGGCGGGTCGGGTACTTCTCGTGAAGCGTCGCCGTGGCAAGCATCTGGCGGGCCGTGGCCCGGTGCGGCCGGGGGACGATCGGGGTCAGCAGCATCTTGCGTCCGGCCACGGCCAGGGCCGACCAGATCATGCCGTCGACGGCCTCGGCCAGGGCGGCTTCCGTCCCCGCCGTGAAGCTGTCGAGGACGGCGCTGGACGATGCCAGCGCGGACTGCTGGGGGTTGGCCGTACCCGGCTCGGCCGGGGGCGCCTGAGTCTCGCTCACGGGCAGCGTGGTCCCTTCGCTAACGGCGGTGGTGACCGCCTCGCCGACGCCCGGTGCGTCGGCCTCGGTGAAGCCGAGTTCGCGCCGCGCGGCCGGGCCGCTGATCAGCCCGAGCTTGTAGGCTTCGAGCGCGCTGGCGCCCTTGTTGCTGGACGACCGCAGGCCGCTCGTGTCGTACCAGACCAGGATATCGGCCGCGTCCTCGGCGCCCTCGGCTTCCAGGATGGGCTGCAGCCACTGCGTGGTGAGGGCCGCGCAGTACAGACCGAGGCGGGGCTCGGCGCCCATGCGCAGTGCCTCGGCGGTGATGGCCCACGCACCCCAGTGGGACGCGTCCCCGAGGCCCATGAGGATCTCGGCCGGGACGTCGGCGCCGGTGGCGAACCGGCGGATCGCTTCGTCCCGCAGCTGGATCGCCATGGCGTCGAACTCGGAAGAGAACTGCAGCCACTTCACGTCGCCGATCACGTCGGCCGGAAGTTCGAGCACGATGGGCACGGTGGCCGCCGCGGACTCGGGCTCGCGAATGGCGGTGGACGCGACTTCGATGAACGTGTCCAGCAGGCTGTCTTCGGCCTGGTCCTGCCCCGGCTGGACCGGGAAGCGGGCCCCGGCCGGGACGAGCAGGATGCCGCGGCCGGTGATGCGGCTGCGGGCGATGGCGGCCACCGCCGCGTTGAGAAGCCGCAGCTCTTCCAGCACCACCAGCGACCGGATGACGGGTGACGTGGCCGCAGCGTGGCGGCGGGGCGACGGCTTCCAGACGCGGAAGTACGCGGGGGCGGCTGGGTCCAGCGCGCCGTCCGGGTCGAACTCGGGGATCTCGACTTCCTCGCCGTCGATGACCGCCTTCAGCTTGCCGCGCTGGACCGAGACTTCCTCGGTCGACAGCACGAGCCAGCGGTCGTCGCCCATGTCGTCCGACTCGGCGGGGACGATGATCTGCCAGAAGTCACCAGCCACCGAAAGCTGGGTGCCGACCTCGCCCAGCATGACGCCCTGGCCCTCGGGCCCACCGGCCACCGAGGCCACCAACTCGCTGGCGCGGTGCGTCTCGGGCAGCGGCAGGACGTTGCCGTCGGCGCCTCGGACACCGGCGAACAGGATGGCGCCGCTCATGGCGTTGCTCACCCAGTCGGCATAGGTGCCGACCTCGGGCACGGTGTCGTACATGTCCCATGCCGCAGTCGACAGGCCGCTGCCCCGGGCGGCCCCGCCGCCCTTGCCCTTGCCCGTGATGATCCGGGTGGCCGCCGCGGTGATCTTCTCGATGGCGCTCACGAGCCGCCCCCGCCCTGGGCGGGACGGCTGTCGTCCCACCGGTTCAGCAGTGCCTGCACACCGGCCACGGCCCAGCACTGGATGGCGACCAGCCACGGCGACGTCGTGCCCCACTGGTGGGTCGCAGTGGTGTAGGCCAGCACGGTGACCGTGCTGAGCCAGAAGCCGATGCAGTAGATGCAGCTCACCAGCTGGCGGACGAAGGTCCGGATCTTGCTTTCGTGCTTGGCCGCGTGCCACAGCTCAAGCCGCTCTCGGGGCCCGTCCAGCAGGGTGTCCCACACCACGAACTGAGTGGCCCGGTAGGCCGCCAGCCCGAGCAGCAGGGTCATGCCCAGGGGTTCCATGCCCGTCCCTTCGATGGTCGTTCCTGTCGCGGTCCAGCTTACCGGCGGCGGGCGGGCGGGGGTGCGCAGCGGCCGCCCGGTACGAAGGGCGGTACAGACGGCGGCTTCCCGCGTTACGTCCCGCGTTTCCCGGGAAACGCGGGACGGCCGTTTCCGCAGGTCAGCCCTGGTGTGAAGATCGACTTCCCGCGTTTCCCGACTTTGGCCGGAAGACTATGACCCGTATAGGGTTAATACAATGCGTGGTACATAACTGCGCGTACTGGGGGTGTTCACGTCAACGCAGTTGATACCCCGCTCAGCTCGAAGTCTTGGGCCGAAAGTCGGGATACGCGGGAAGCCGAAGCGCCGCACCCACTCTGACCTGCGAGGACGGCCCTTCCCGGGCTTCCCGCGTAACGCGGGACGTAACGCGGGAAGGGCCCTGCCTCAGTCCAGCAGGAAGACACCGGCGTCGGTCACCATGCGGTTGATCACCCGCTGCGCCGTGACGTCGGCGCTAGCCACCTCGTTGATCGTGAAGTTGTTGACGATGGCGGGGCCACCGGCCGGGACGCTCTGGGCCACCCCTGAGCGCCGCACGCGGGTGCCCTGGGCCGACTGGGCGGCCAGCTGCTGCGCGCCCGTTACAGAGGCCGTGCCGACCGTCGGCGAGGTCACACCGGCGAACGGTGACAGTGCGGCGGACGCCAGCGTGCGGGACGCCATCTCGCTCGCCCCCGCCATCGAGTCGATGCCGTTGACGAAGCCCTGGCCGACCTGCTGGCCGATGGTGGCGAACACGGTCGACGGCGAGTGGATGCCCAGGAACGACTTGGCCGCGTCGACGGCCCCCTTCGCCAGGTCCTTGATCGCCCCGCCGAGCGCGCCGCCCATCGACTTGACGCCGTTGATCAGACCCTGGATCAGGTCCACGCCCGCGTCTTCCAGCAGGATGCCGAACTTTCCCACCGCCTGAAGGATCTTGAGCGGCAGCTCTGTGAACAGGTCGAACACCAGCTTCAGCTGGTTCTTGACGACCTCGCCCATCGAGCGGAACGCGCCCGAGAAGTCACCCTTCAGCAGCGCCGCCACGGCGTTCAGCGCGGGGACGACCACCGTCGTCAGCTGCTGTGCCAGCCGTCCGGCCAGGATGGCGGCCAGCTCGCCGATGAGTCCGATCAGCGGGGTGATCAGCGGCATCAGCTTTTCCAGCAGCTGCGCCGCCAGCAGGCCGAACTGTGCCAGCACGGGGGCGAGGGCGGTAGCCACCTGGACGATGGCGTCCGTCAGCTGGGTGAGTGACGGCTGCAGCGCGAGCAGCAGTGCATTGAGCGGCGGCAGCAGCGCGCCGACCAGCGCGTTGAACGCGTCAAGGATCGGCTGCAGCAGGGTGGGCAGTACACCGAGGATCGGTCCCAGGACGGACGACAGGATGTTGCCGACCGTCTGGACGACCGGTGCCAGGGCGGTGAAGGTCTGGGCCAGGGTGGCGATGATCGGTGTCAGGATCGGGCCGAGCTGCGCGATCAGCTGACCGGCGATCACCAGGATGGGCGAGATGGCGCCGACCAGAGCGCCGATCGCGGTGACGACCGTACCGAGGACGGGGGCGAGCGCGTTCAGGATCGGGGTCAGCGCTGCACCCAGGGTGCTGATCAGCTGCGCCGCCAGAGGCAGCACGGGCGCGATGGCCGTGGCGATCGACCCGATGGCCGTGGCGATCGACGTCAGCACGCCGCTGTCCGCCAGCTGGTTGATCGCCTGTCCCAGGGCCTGCGCGACCGTGGCCACGGCGGGTGCCAGTGCCTGCAGCGCCGGGCCGATGGCGTTGACCGCCGAGACGATCGCCGGTCCGAGCGCGGTGAAGATCGGGACCAGCTTCGGCGCGAGCCCGCCGAGCTGCGTGGCCACGGCCGCGATGATCGGCCCGAGCTGCTTGGCCACGGTGGCGATCGTTCCGAAGATCTGCTGAAGGGCGTCAGCCCCCTGGGCCGACTCTACGAAGGCCCGGACCTGGCCCGTGATTTCCATCAGGTTGTTGAGCAGGCCGCCGCCCGCAGTGTTCCCGGCCTGGAAGACCGAGAACAGGATGTGGCCCACGTTGCTGATGATCGAGCCCAGCTGGGCGAACACGTTCAGCGCGGTGTCCACCCACGCCACGGCCTTGCCGCTGTTGGCCGCGTCGACCAGAAAGCCATTGAGCTTGCCGGACACGGTCTGGATGCCGCTGGACAGCTGCGACCCGAACGCCTTCGAGACGACAGCGCCGATGGCAAGGAACCCCTGGATCACGTCCTGCGCCGCAACCCCCAGCCCGCTGAGTGCGGCCGTGGTGCCGCTCAGGATGGTGCTGATGTTGGCCACACCCTCGGTCGTCCGCAGGAACCCGAGGGCCTGAGCGGCGGCGGTGCCGAACTGGGTCGCGATGTTCGACAGCCCCGTCTTCAGCGGGCCGCCGAGTGCCTTGGCGGTCGCGCTGATCTGGCCGATCAGCGGCGCGAAGAACGAGTCCTGCACGCTGTTGCGCAGGTCCGTGAAAGCGGGCTTCAGCGTGCGCACTTCACGGGCCGCCGCCTTGGCCTTCGGCGACAGCTTGTCGAGACTCTTCTCGAATGCCTTCGCGTCGCCGGTCAGCGCCGCGCCGAAGGCGTCGCCCACGCCCGAGAACGCCAGCTTCAGCGTGCCGAGGGCAGCCGCGAACCCGAGCACCACGGCGGGGCCCGCGGCCAGGATGCCTGCGGCCGGGGCCAGGGCGGCCGTCAGGTTCACGATGCTGGTGGTGGCGGACGCGGCCGCGATGCCGAGAGCACCGAACCCGAGCAGGCCCGTCAGTGCCTTGCCGGTGGTGGCGAAGGCGGACGACAGGGCGCCGAGCGCGGACTTCAGACGGGCGGTGTTGACGTTGGCGTCCACGTCCGCCCGGATGGTGGGGTTGCGCATCTCGCGGATGCGGCGGTCGAAGCCGCTGACGTCCGGCACCACGCGGATGGGAATCTGGATGCCCGCGGTCTGGGCGATAATGTCCCGCCGCCACTGCGCCGCGTTGACCTTGGGAATGACAACGATCTCAAGCGGGCCGGGCAGCTTGATCTTCCGAAGCGCGATCTCGAACGCGGTCAGGTCCGCTTCGATCTCGATCGTGGCGGGCGACACCTGCCGGATCGCACGGGTGATGGCGCGCTCGATCCGCTGTCCTGCGATGCGGGCGCCCCGGTCCAGCGCGCGGGCCAGCTTCTCGGCGAGCTTGTCGGCCGCGTCGATGGCGGGCCGGTCTTCCAGCGTGATCGTGACGAAGCCTGCGCCCAGGTCCTCATCAGCCACGGTCGCCCCTTCCGGTGGTGTGGGCGTCCCGGCCTAGCGCGCAGCGGACCGTCCCAGTCTAGCCGCGGTGTGGAAGTCTCGGCCCTGCTGCGCTACACTGGTGGCAACGCAACCACACGAACCGGGACCATGAGAGAAGAGACCATGCAGCGTCTGAGTATCGCCGGACTGACGGGGCTGGCCCTGGCCGCCACCCTGCTCACCGGCTGCGCCAGCGGCACCAGCTGTGACGACGATGACGACAGCACCGTGATGGTGATGTTCCTCGGGGCGGACGGCCGCTACCACTACGGCTCGCCCACGGGCAGCGCCGTGCCGGACAGCAAGGTGCCGAAGTCGGCCCGCACCGCGCCGGGCTACAAGGCGCCCGCCGCCCCCGCGCCGAAGGTCGACACCAAGAAGGCGCCGTCAGCGCCGAAGCCCGCCGCCCCCGCGCGGCCCGCAGGGAAGCGGTGACCCCATGGGATTCAGCTACGGCGCCTACTTCGTCTACGGCGTCCACGTTCCGGCCGACCGCTTTCCGGACAGCCACGTCTGGGCCGAGGCCGAGCGGCTGGACGGGGTCATCCGCGAGCTGGGCCACCTGACCAACAGCTTCGGCCTGAGTCACCTGACCGCGGGCGACTACGACCGCGACATGCTGTTCCTCTGCATCAACATCCCCGGCGTCGACAGCGAGGTGAGCCTCGGCAGCTTCTCGCGGGCCATGCCGACGGCGGCCGTCCCGAAGGTGTGGGACGACGCGCTGAAGCTGCTCGCCCGCGCGGCCGGGTACGGCGACCTGGGCAATCCCGCCTGGACCGTCGTACCCGACTGCAGCTGACGCAGCGCCAAGGGACCCCACCGGTGATCCGGTGGGGTCCCTTCGTCGTTCACCCGTACATGGCGTCCGCGGCTGCGAAGCGGGCCATGAGGGCCTGAGCCGCGTCCTCGGTCAGGCTACCACCGGCCGGGGCCGCGCGCCCGCTGGCGGCCTGCTGGCGCCGCTTCTCGCGGGCTTCCTTCGGCTCGGCCGTCAGCTGCGCCGAGACGCGCCGCCACTCGGCATCGTCCTTCGCGTTGCGGCGCAGCGTCGCTTCGAATGCGGCGAGCAGCTGGTTCAGGTCCCACCCGCGCGGGTCGACGCCGGTCAGGGACAGCTCGCCGAGCCAGCTGTCCCAGCTATCGGCCGCGACCATGGTCAGCCGGTAGACGGTCCAGTACCGGCGTCCGGGTTTCCCGAGCCGCCACCGTACAGCTCGGCGACCCACTCGATCAGCTGCAGCAGCACCCGCTGCGGAAGCCGCACGCTGACGAACGCGGCGGCCGACTCGGGCAGCATGAAGCCGATGAGGAACTCGCGCATAGAGCCTTCCAGCTCGGCCAGCGTCTCGGCGTTGATCTCTTCCGCCGCCTTGCCGGGCTTGCTGCTGGTGCCCTTCTTGCCGGTCAGACGGATCTGCAGGTCCTGCAGCTTCGTGTATGCGGCGAGGAACTCGCCCCCGACCGCCTCGGGCTCGAACTCGAACCGGTGCGGGCCGACCACCGCGACGTGCGGTTCGGTCCGGATCTCGAACACCTTTTCCATGGCTCACCTTTCAGGCCGCTGGTTGCCCGGCCAGCTTACCGCTTCACCGGCCGACCGGCCGACCCCACCGGGACGACGTGCTGGGCACCGTCTGCCGCTGTGCCGCGGGGTTGTGGGTGCGGGCGGGCAGGTCGGCATCCAGGTACATGGCCGCATAGCGGGCCGCGTCCATCGAGTGATCGTGGACCTTCGCGGGGTGCTCGCGCGGGATGCCGTCGGCCCCGCGTTCCATCGCCCAGACGTAGCCGGTCACCTCGCCCAGGAAGCCGCGCGGCCGCTTCTGCGCATCGGCTACCAGGTCCCGCCCCATGAGGGCGTCCCGGCAGACGAACAGCCGGGGCCGCCCGTCGCCCGCCGCGCGCATGCGGGCCGCGACGATCTGCACCCCGCGGGACACGTCCTTCTTGGCGGCCACGGTGGGCATGCCGATATGCCGCGTGAAGGTGGCCCGGTCCTCGGCATCGTGGTCCGCCACGATGGCGTCCGGCCGGTAGCCCGTCAGCTCTTTGATCCGCTTGGCGAAGTCCTCTACCAGCTGCTGGGTCTGGTGCAGCTCGCGGTTGAGGTACATGCGGCCGTCACCGTCGACCAGCCATTCCTGCCAGACGGCGGGGTTTGAGTACCCCCAGTCGATCGACCAGATGATCCTGCAGTCGTCCGGGTTCGGCATCTCGCTGCGCGACAGGACGTTGACGTCGTCGCGCCACGTGTCGTAGACCATGCCTTCCGCAGCGACCCACAGGCCGTCGCGGTAGCGCATCTTGCGGACGCCGGTCAGCCCGGACAGGAACCCCAGATAGTCAAGCCCCGACTCGGTCCACGTCCCGTCGCTGTTGCAGAGATACGGGTTGTCCTCGTGCTTCGACGTGTAGAGCCGCAGCGGGTTGTCCGGCGAGTCGGCCCGTTCCTTCAGCCAGTGCTTCGGATGGTCCGGGTTGCAGGCCGAGACGATCTGGCGGTACGTGTCGGCCGAGCCGCGCAGACGGGTGAGCAGCGTCTCGTAGGCGACCACCGAGACCTGGTTGGCCTCATCGATCAGCACCCGGTCCAGCGACATGGACAGGACCTTGCCGGGGTTGTCCATGCCACCCGGCATGATCATGCTGCCGTTGGCGTAGCGGTAGCCCGCTGGCTTGCTGGCCGAGCCGCCGAACCACTTGACCTTCCCGGACGCGAGCTCTTCCTTGGCCACGAACTGTTCGAAGGCGACCAGGGTGGACGCGGTCAGCGACGCGTGCGTCTGGCGGACGATCAACGCTTGCAGCCCGCGCACCCGGCTGGCGTCCGCGTGCAGCTTCATCAGTGCTGCAACTGTCTTCCCGGTACCAGCCGCACCGACGATCAGCGCTTCCTTGCCCTGGTCGCGCATGAGGTCCGCGGCTGCGCCCCGGACGACGAAGTCACGCACGCGGCCGGTCCTCGAAGATGATGCGGATGCCGCCGCCGCTGGCGTCCGTGTCGTCTTCCTTCGGCGCCCCGACGCCGTTCAGCTTGTTGATCGACTCGACCAGGCGGCGGGCTTCGTCCACGGCGCGCAGCCGGACCGCGCGGTCGTCCGCGTTCAGCTCGTTGCCGTCCTGGTCGTAGACGGCGGGGGTTTCCTCGGTGATCATCTTGACGGACTCGCCGTACAGGTGGGCGAGGCGCAGGTTCGCTTCGTCGCGGTACTGGTCCGCGGTCATCTCGGCCCGCATGGTGGCCGCTGCCATGGCGTTGCCGACAGCGCGAAGCGCTGCTGCCGGGCTGTCGAACCCACACGCGCTCGCGACCTCGGGCCAGTGCGCACCGTCGCGCCGCATGCGGATCGCCCGGTCCAGGTTCACCTGGGCCACCAGGTCATCGGCGATGTTGTCGGCCACGGGGGCCCCCTTCCGTCGACCACCAGGGTATCCGGCCGGACAGCCCGGACCAGTTCCTCGCAGGGTGTTGCATTGCACCCTGAACTCAGGTACCGTTAGGTCTGTCAGCAGGAAGCAACAACGAAGGAACACACCATGAGCGGCACCGTCCAGTACCGGGTCACCCTCTCTTCCCTCGCCTTCAAGTCCCGTCAGTACGTGGTCGACGGCCTCGCCGAGGGCAAGATCAGCGAGGTCGACCGGGACGACGTCGCCCGCGCCGTCCGAATCGCCAAGAACATGGCCGAGCTGGACTACATGGCCATCATCGTGGCGCCGTCGGTCGTCAAGGTCGAGCGGCGCACCGGCCCGAAGGCCGAGTGGCGCCAGCTGACCACCGCGTACCGCCTGCAGCCGGGCACACCGATCCGGGTGTGGACCTCAGGCATCTCGGGTGCGGTCTACATGCAGGTGGTCTTCGGTTCCTGGCGCAGCCGGGGTGACGGGTCGCAGGACATGTACACCACGGACGGTAAGCGGATGGGCAACTACGTCGCCTCGGACACCTTCGAGATCCTGTTCGAGCGCAGCGCGGTCTGAACGGATGCAGCTGAGCCCCCGCGAGAGTCAGGTCTCGCGGGGGCTCAGCCACGCAACCACCCGACAGGCACCACCGGGACCGGGGCGGACAGGCCCAGGGTACCACCGGCGGACGGCATGGCAGCGCCCCCGGCCGGGACGGTGGACGGGGGCGGTGCCGGAACAGCGGAAGGCAAGAACCACTCTACCGTGACGCATGTCATGATCAGACCCGCTGGCGTGGTGCAACCACCCCATGGTATGGGGTACAGTTGAATGGCAACCACAGGAACCGCTACCCGAGGCGGAAGCCATGGCATTCGAGCCGTACCCGAGCAAGAGGAACGATCCGGACTGGTCAGAATTCGCAGACGCTCACGACCTCGCCCGGCAGCCCCGGCCGGTGGCCCCCGCCACCCCGCTGCCCGAGCTGGACGTGAACGCCATGATCCGGCTGGTCGAACAGACGCAGCGCGTCCAGTCGGCCATTCACGAACCCGAGCGCGAGAAGCTGCCGTGGTGGGCCAAGCACCACTCGGCCAAGACCGTTTACTGGACGGTGGCCGTCCCGACCCTGGTGTCCGGCTGCGCCAACATCGCCGCACATGAGTGGGGCGCCACCGGCCCGGCCGTCACCGGCGGCCTGGTGTCCGCCGCTTCCATGGGCCTCGGCGTCCTGGGGCTCAACAACAAGTGGCGCAGCCAGGGGCTGGCGGTCATGCTCGCCGGTGTGGTGGGCGGCGCGGCCTGGTCCGCTGCGGCGGCCGGTGGCGGCTGGACCGAGGTAATGGCGTGGCTGGCCTCGGCCGGTGCGACGCTCGGGTTCAAGCTCGTCTGGAACCGGAAGCACGCCGAGTCAAAGGCGAAGGTCGCTCTGACCGAGGCGAAGGTCCGGACCGAGATGGCCAAGGGTGACGCGGTCAAGTCCGCCTCGGCCATCCGCGACAGCCTCGGGCTGATGCGTCTGCAGCAGATGCAGCGCGACGCCCTGGCGGCCGCTGCGCCCGCGCTGCAGGGCGCGACGCCGGAAGAGACTGCGCTGCGACGCGCGGTGTGGGACGTCTTCCAGGTTGAGCTGTACAGCTGCAACGTGCGCTACACCCGCACCGGGTGGGTTGCAACGGTCGGCCTGCCCGTCGCGCTGTCGCGCAACGTGGCACACGCCGCATGGGACAAGGTCTGCAGCGCGTTGCGCGCCGACGGCCGGTTCGTCATCACGGACGGCCGCCTCAGCAACGAGCTGGAAGTCAAGTTCCTTGACAACACGAAGGTCAACCGCGACCCCATGCCGTGGGACGTGTCGGTCATGCCGGACAACCGGGGCGGCCTCATGAGCATCGGCGTCAACACCGAGACCGGTGAGCCGGTGCACGTCCAGTTTGACGAGCGGCTTCTCGTCTGCGGCGCCTCGGGCACGGGCAAGTCCTGGTCCACCCGGCCGATGCTGGCCCACGCCCACCTGAACGGCGACCTGATCATGATCGACGGCAAGGGCGAGGAAGCCAACGTCTGGCGCAGCGCGTGCCGGGTGGCTGTCGAAGCGGAAGAGATCGAGCAGGCCATCGACGCGGCGCACGCCGAGATGAACGAGCGCAAGCAGATCATGTCCGTCCGCGGCATCTCGGTGTGGGACGGCCCGCAGCTGACCGTGTTCGTGGACGAGAACCAGGTCGTACTGTCGCTGATCAGCGCGGACAAGGGGCGGCTGCAGCGCTACCGCGAGCTGAGCAGCCTCGGCCGCTCGCGCGGCGTGGTGCTGTGGCTGGCCACGCAGAAGCCGACCATGAGCGGCACGGCGCCCGGCATCGACTCGATGATGGCGGGCAACTTCCTGAACCGGTTCTCGCTGCGCGTGGCGACCGAGCAGGAAGCCCGCACCGCGCTGGACGACTGTGCCCACTACGAGCCCAACAAGATCAGCGATGACCGGGCGATGCGCGGCCACGGCTACTGGAAGGGCTACGGCTCGGCACTCATCCGGACGTGGACGATGGACGACGCGGCCGTCCGGCGGCTGCCGGTCAGCGTCTGGACTGGTGGCAGCGAAGAGTCTCTGGAAACCAGGGCGAAGCGGTACCTCGCTGCCAATCCCGACTCGTCCCAGCGGGCCGTGGCCGCCGCCCTGGGCGTCCCCGAGTCGACGCTGAGGAAGGCCTTGAAGGGGGTATAGCAGGCCGCGCACCGCACCGCGCACCAGCTGCGCCGAGGGCCCGCCAGCAAGCCGCTGGCGGGCCCTTCCTGTGCCGTGCTGGCGCACCCCGTGCGCAAGGGCGTGCGCGGCCCCTGACCTGGCCGGACATGACGAAGGGGCCCCTGCCGCAGCAGGGGCCCCTTCGCGGTTCGTCAGCGCTTGTAGAGACTGGCCCACAGCTCTTCCAGCTCGGCGGGCCACGGGCACTCGTTCTCGCAGTAGTCGACGTGGCTGCCGCACTCGCAGTCCGGCGCCCGGTGCAGCAGGGCCACCTTCATCCAGCCGCTGCGGGTGCTCTCGGGGGCGCCGTCGGCGACCACGCTGAACGACCCGTCGGTGTAGTTCTGTGTGCTGGTGACCGGGCCGTAGCTCGTCCCTTCCAGGTCGCCGACGAAACGGAAGCGGTCGCCGAAGGCAAGCTGGTTGAACTGGATGATCCGGACCGGGGCGGTGGTGGCCATGGTGTGTTCCTCTCTCGCGGTTGCTTACAAGAGCAGACTACAGGGCGGGGGCCGCATGTGCAACCCCCGCCCATAGTGTCAGCGGTCGTAGCCCTCGGGGTCGCCGAACATCTCGGCGACAAGCTGGACCTGGAAGTCCCACGTGCGAAGGTCGTCCCGGTCGTCCAACGCCCCGTCCAGCACACCCATGAGGTTCTGTGCGACTTCGTCCGCCGGGACGTAGTCGCCGTGGTAGATCACCCGGAAGGTGCCGTGGATGACCTTCGTGCTGCGGGGCCCGTTGCCGTCGTGCGGTCCTTCCGGCGCCGGACCGATCATCAGGTATCCGGTGCCCGCCCGAAGCTCGGGGACCGGGGTTCCCTTCACGATGCGGTCCCAGTCGATCGGTTCGGTGCTCACGTCTCGTCCCCCAGCTTCATGTCGTAGAACAGCGGCGGCAGCAGCACGGTCACCGGGTCGGTGGCACCGGCGTTCTTGGCCCTGCTGGCCGCAACGGCCAGGACGCTGGCCTCGGCGTGCTCGCGCAGGGTCTCGGGCATCGAGTCCCATGAGGTGCGCTTCATGGTGATGACGCCGGTGTAGGCCCGTCCGTCGCACATCGCCGCGGCCGCGATGTTCACCATCGCGATCACCTCGGCCGGTGCTTCGGCCTGCTCGATGCCGTCCCAGTCGATCGGTTCGACGCTCACGTCTCGTCCTCGCTCTCTTCCCCCGGCTCGGTCCGGCGGGCTGCCCCGTCATCGGTCGGTGCCCAGTAGAACCCGGTGTACAGGTGGCCGGGGCCACCCCGGTCCAGGTGACCCTGGAACGTGGTGGCCCCGCACTTGCAGGCGGTGTCGCTCATCAGCTCTCGTCCACCGCACCGGCCGGGCGGCCGTACGTGACGTCGCTCTCGCTGACCGGCTGCACCGAGGTGTAGTCAACCTGCTGCGGCCGGTCGGTGGCGGGCTGTGCCTGGCTACCGGCGGCCGCCTGCTTGGCTACCCAGTCGGTGCCCGGCTTGTCGTTGCTCATGGTGTGTTCCTCTCGGTTGGTTGCTGGTATCAGCCTACCGCCCGGGGGCTGCGGTTGCAACCCCCGGGCGGACGGTCAGTCGTTGTTGCGGTCGTAGGCCAGCAGCGCGCGGGCGACGGCGTCCAGCCGCAGCATGAGGATGCTGTCGACCAGGGCGGGCAGCCGGTGCGGCTCGTTGGCCGAGAGCTTGAAGTAGCCCCGGACGACCGCCTCGGCAACCACCGGGCCACGGATCTCGGCCGCCTCGAACAGCACCGTCAGCGCCCGTGTGCCCTTGGCCACAACGGCGTAGTGGCGGGGGTCCCACGCGGCGGTGCCGGTGGCCAGCACGTAGTCCTTCACGGCGGCGGTCAGGTGCTCGCCGACCGTGGCCCGCGGCGCACCGTGCCGGTGCTCGAAGACCGCACGGGCACTGCTCGCAGCCGCCGTGTCGCCGTGGTGCGGGAAGTGCTGCGGGCAGAGGGTCCGGCCCTGCCACACGTACTCGGCGGCGGTCTCGCAGTGACCGGTGGTGAACTGGCACTTGACGCTCATCTTGGGTTCCTCTCTCGCGGTTGCTTACAAGAGAACCGTAGCACTGCTGCCCCAGCAACGCAACACCCCGCCAGCAACCGGGGGGTCTGCTGGCGGGGTGCGGGGCCTTGCGGCCGCGGGGGGTGCAACCAGCCTAGGGGGCGGCTTCGTATGCTACCGACCCCCAGGGGCTGCGAGCCTCACGGTGTGTCACGAATGTGACTGATCGTCAGTCGAGTGCGGCGACGTCGGCAGGGTGGTACATCGGGATGCCGTCGACCAGCGTGGCCGGAAGCTTGCCGCGGGACTTCCAGCTGCGGACGGTACCCGGCCGGACGCCCTTCAGCTCGGCGACCTCACCGGTGGTGAGCAGCTTGACCGAGGGGTCGCGCCGCACGGCCTGGTCCGCCTCGGCCATGGTCTCGGCCAGGTGCTCGTCAAGCTTCTCGGTCCAGTAGGACGACAGGCCGTCCGGCTCGGGCAGCGAGGCGCCGAAGTCCTCGCCGTCGAAGTCCATCTGCAGCTCGGGCGTGGGCCAGATCCGCGGGCCGCTGGCGGCCGCCTGAGAGATCGAGCGGTAGCCGCCGGTGTCCTCGGACGCGGCAAGGGCTGCCGGGCCGCTGGCGCCCCTCTGCAGGGCCGTGGCGGGGCCGTCCTGCCCGCCGCCCAGGACGGCCGCCAGGTTGACGTCCGCACCCTGGCCGATCCGGAAGCGCTGGATCTCGCCGAGCTGAACGGACAGCTGGCCGTCCGTCGCCGCGAAGCTGCGGGTGAGGCGCCACACCGCGGCCCGGCTGATCCGCTTGCCGAGGCCCTTGCCGTTGGCGGCGCGGTTCGCGTGCCACAGCAGCAGGCCGCTGCGCCGCTGCTGCTCGATATCCGTACCGGTGCGGTAGGCGACCACGCGGCGGGCGACGAAGGCGACGCCCTCGCCCGCGGCGGTCATCGCCAGCGGGGTGAAGGCCATAACGACAGCCTCGGTAGCGGTCGGGGCCAGCGCGATGCCGACGGCCGAGGCGGCCAGCGGCACCAGCCACATGCCGAGCCGGACTGTGGCGGGCGTGTGCTGCCCCATGAGGGTGACGGCCAGGGCCACCAGTGCGCAGATGAGGGTGGCGCCCTCACCGGCGGCCACCAGGCCGAGGGCCGATGCGCCCCGGTGCAGCACGTTGTCCATGTTGACGTACGTCGCAACGGCACCCGCAACACCCACGGCCGCCATCGGCGTTGCCGCGAGTCCGAGGACCGCGGCCTGTCCCTTGCTGAGCTTGATCATGATCCGCCCCGTCCCTTCGTCGCAACGAGTGCGACGGCCAGTGCTGCTGCGAGTGCGACGCCGAGCGGCCAGTCCGCGGGACGCGTTGCGTCCGTCGCGGTCACCGCTGCAGCTGCGACGCTGAACCAGGCGACCCCGCGCAGCAGTGCGTTGCGCTTCATGGTCCGCCCTTCGTTGGGGACGGGCGGCCCGGCCTGTCGTCATCCGGGCGGCCCGTCGTCTTTCTGCCCTCAGTGTTGCACCACCGTCGCAGGGTGTCAAGTCCTGCGACGGTGGTGCTGCTGCGCGTTGCAGCGGGGTGCAACGCGCTGCGGTCAGTCCTGCTCGGGCCGCACCAGCGACACGCTCAGGCCGCCCTGTACGCCGTTCTGCCGGGCCCACAGGTTGAGCGTGCCGCTCAGGTCCGGGTGCACCGTGCGACGGCTGCCCAGCACCTGCCACAGGCCGCAGATGTGGTAGACGGTCCCGGTCACCCGGACGCCGTCCGGCGCCACGAAGGACGCCTCGCCCCCGACGTGGCTGTCCATCAGGACGCGGACCTCGGTCACCGCGGCGGCCGCGGGGGCGACCATCCGGCGGACGTCGTCCACCGTGCCGCCGCGGTCCAGCAGGTCGAGTACCCGGCGCGCCAGCTCGGTGTCCGGGGCGCCGACTACCTCGGCCGTCCGCGGCTCGGGCTCGGCGGCCTTCGGCTCAGCCACCACGGCCGCGTCGCGCTCGGCGGCCTGCTGGGCGGCTGCGACCCGGGCGCGGTGCGGTGCGGTCATCGCCCACCCGGTCACACTGTTGCGGCACGGCTGGCCTGCGGCTGCGTGGCACAGTCCGCACTCAGTGTCCAGTGCGGCCTTCTGCCACACGGTCAGCTCGGCCGCCCCGGCCCGGTCGTGCTCGTAGCGTGCCTGCCAGACCTGCCGGTCCACGGTGTAGAGCGGCGAGTCCGGGTGGGCAAGGCGGTAGCTGCCCGGCTGACCTTCCCGGCGGAACTTGACGTGGTCCGGGGTGCCGAACCTGCCAGACGGAACGCGCGGCCCGACCAGGTACGCGACGCCTTCGACCTCTACGCGGATCTCGTTGCTCATGTCCTTTGGCCTCTCTCGGTACTGTGATGTGCGATGGGGGGCCGAGCCGTTTGCCCGGCCCCCGGTTGTCTCGGTTGTCCAGCGGTTGTCTAGCGGCGGTCGTCCTTGACCCGAATGTCGAAGTCGCGGGCGGTGTCGACCTTGAACAGCTGGCGCAGCCAGTTGCGGGTGCAGCCGAGCGGGGTCCCGCCCGAAGCCTTCAGGCCGCGGTCCTCGTCCTCGCCGTACCACGCGCCGCCCTGGTGCCTGGTGGCGATGTACAGCTGCGGCTGCTCGGCGAAGCCGTGGCCGCCGGTCACCCAGACGGTTGCAGTGTCGTCATAGTTGATGCTCAGGTAGACCACCACCGGGCGCTTCGCGGCGGCCCGCTCGGCCGCCTGCTGCTCGGCCTCGGCCCTCTCGGCCCGCAGCTCGGTGGTCAGCACCCGGGTGCGGTGCGGGGTGGCCCGGCGGCTGCGCGTCCCCGCGGTGTACGTGCACGGCGCGCCGGGGGCGGCCTGGCAGAGGACGCACTTGATCAGCAGCGCACCCCGCTGCGCCGGGGTCAGGGCGTCCACTGCTCGGACCTCGCTGGCGTAGAGCCACTCGGCCCGGTCGGTGCCGTCGATCCGCACCAGGTACTCGGCCGTTCCGCGGCGTGTCACCTTGCCGTCAACAACGGTGCCGAGGGTGCCAGCCTTCAGCGTGGTCTGGCGGTAGGCGAACCGCTCGATCACGGTGTCTGCGACGATCTCGACCTGAGCACCGTCGGCGATCATCTCGACCGGCTCGTCCTCGGTCTCGGTGGTCTCGAACATCGCGACCGCCTCGGCCTGCGTGAGGCCGGTCGGCGCAGCGGCCGGGGCCTCGGCGAACTCGATGACGGCGGCCTGGCTGCCGACGGCGTCCTGGCCCTCGGCCAGCCCGGCGTAGTAGGCGGTGCGCTCGGCGGCCTCGGCCTGAGCGGCCTGCGCCTTCAGGCAGCGCTTGCAGGTGACGTCCTTGCTCGTCCAGCCGTAGCGCTCGCTGGCCTTGTTGCTGCCGCCGCACAGCAGGATCTTGTGGTCGGCGCCGGGGCGGAACTGAGCGTGGACCGCGCCGCCGAGGGTGAGGTTCTTGTTCATCGTCTTTCCTTCCGTCGGTGTTCCTTGCGATGCCTCTACTATGCACCATGCCGCCAGGTAGATGCAACCCCCGTTCATACCGACTTTTGTACCGGCCTTCTGTACCGTGTTCTGTGCCCGAACCATTCGAGTTCCGGGCAGCACGCAGCAGCCCCCGCCGCGGGGTGCGACGGGGGCTGCTGCGCTGCGGGTCAGAGGTCGATGCCGAGGTACCGCCTCACGTCCGCCCGGATGTTCTTCAGGGTGCGGCCGTCGCTCGGTGTCTTGGCGATCGTGATCGACTGACAGCCGGTGCGGCTGACGCGCCAGTGTCCGCCGCCGGTGGTCTTCACGGTGCAGCCCTCTCGCTGCAGCACCTTCAGGATCGCTTTCACTTCTCGGGCCATGCCGACGCTCACGGGGGTTCCTCTCTCTAGGTTGCTTGCTACGAGTAAAGCAGGGCGGGGGTCGACGTGCAACCCCCCGCCCTGGAAGATCACGGCTGGTGACGGTGCTTGTTGCAGTAGCCGCCGTCTACCTGGCTGCGCCGCTTGCACGGCCCGTTGCGGGTAGGTGCCTGGCACCAGTTGCGCGGGTCGTGGCCGGGACACCAGCGGCCGCTGCTGGCCTGGTTCAGGCACCCGTATCCGCGGCTCGTCACGGCCGCACAGAGTACGCCGCTCACGGTGCCGCCACCTGCGGCAGGTCCAGCCCGCCGGACGGCCGCATCTGCTCGATGACCCCGGCCAGCCACTCGGGCATGTCGGGATTGTCGGCCGCCACATCCCGACCGGAACGAACGGTGTACCAGCGAGCTTCGTGGCGGTCGACGCCGAGCCGCTGCGACCCGTCCGCGGCGGGCTTCAGTACCCGCGGTCCCGTCACCTGAACGTCCGTGGCCAGCCAGCTGTGCTCGGTCCAGCCGTCCGGCGTCACCTGCTGTTCGTAGAGGTAGCGGATCACTGCGGTGTCCGGTGCGATGGTGCGGCTGGTGTAGGTGGTCTTCTGTTCCGGGGGGCCCGTCAGGCTGACGGTGACAACTACAGTGGCGACGGCTCGGCGGGGGTAGGTGGTGACGGCCATGGCTGTGCCTCTCTCGGTGGCTGGCGGTGCTGTGTGGGGGCCGGGTACCGGGGCCCGCCGTAGCGGGCCCCGGTGGGGTGTCAGATGCGGGTCAGCTGGTCCACGGGAAAGCCGCTGTACATGGCAAGGCGTCCGGCGTCCGGCGCTGCGTCCCACGCCACGAACACGTAGGCCCGGCCGAAGTCAGGGTCCTCGGACGACCGGACCCACGACTCGTTCCCGAGACGGACGGCACCCGCCCGCTCGATGCCGCCGATCACACCGCGGACGCGGGTGCCGTCGGCCCACAGCTTGCGGATCTCGTCCATGAAGGCCAGCCCGCGGATGCGGTTCATCAGGGCCTGCGATGCCGGGTCGGCGCCGCCGGTCAGCGGGATGAAGCGACCGGCTGCGGCCATCTCGGCCGGGGTCGGCAGGACCTTGAGAGTGGGAATCTGCTGCGTCATCAGCGGCGCGTCCTCGGCCAGGTCGGCCGCGGTGATCGGGTCAGCGTCCGCGTTGCGGCGCTCGGCCAGGTCCCGGGCTGCGTAGAGGCTGCTGATCCCGGTAGCCACGAAGGTCCCGTCGGTCCGGTCTTCCACCGCGAAGTCGAAGCCGTTCGACACGAACGTCCCGTTGGTCCGGTCTTCCATCGTAAAGTCGAAGCCGTTCGCCACGGCGCGGTAGCGGGCGACCGGCTCGTCCTCGGCCGGGGCCACGGCGACGGCGGGCGACTTCGGCGCCTGCTCTTCCCACCGCTTGCCACCGGCCTGGCCGACCAGGACGCGGTCCGCCTCGGGGCGGTCGTTCAGCTGGTTCATCGCGTCCATGCCGAGGCTGGTCAGGTCGCTGTACTCGTGCGGCGCGACCAGCAGGCCGAGCCGGTACAGCCGCATGAAGGTGGCCTGCTTGTCGCCGCGGTAGGCGTGGACGCGGTAGGTCGTCACGCCGTTCACGGTGTGCGTGCGGGCGTTGCGAAGGACTCGGACCTGAGTCGGGCTGAGCTTGGCGTAGCGGTCCACGGTGATGCCTTCCGTTCGTTGCTTCCTGCTGACAGATGAAAGACTAGCACCCCTCGGCCAGACATGCAACAGCCCCCGAGGATTGATTCCCTCGGGGGCTGCGGCGCCGGTCAGCGGCGGCCGGTCACTCGTCCCGTTCCAGCGGGATGCCGCCCCGGCGGGGCTGGACCTGGTGCTGCTCGGCGACGGGCTGCACGGGGGCGCCAGCGGCCTCGGGGGCCGGTGCCGGGACCGGCGGCCGCCCGGCCGCTGCGGGTGCAGTGGGCAGGGCATTCCAGGCCGCAATGGACCCCAGGAAGACCATGACCAGGGTCATGAACCAGACGCCCAGCGGCAGGCCGCGGAAGACACCGAGGACGATCACGCCCCAGGTGGCGACGTAGCCGAAGGCGGCGATGAACTTGACAGTCATGAGTCAGATATCCTTCCGGGACTGAAGCTCGGGAAACTCGCGACGGATGGCGTCGCGGCGGTACTGCGAGATATCGGCCACGGCCCAGCCGATGCAGGCGCCCAGGGCGGCGATGCTGGCGAGCACAATGGCCAGCGTGTTGCCCTGGAAGATGAAGGCCACGGTGACGAGCGAGCACACGGCGATGCCGATGTTGCACAGGATTATCGAGCGCATGTCAGGTTCCGTTCTCGGTCGGCTCTGGCGTCTTGACGCCGGACCAGTCGACGGCTAGCAGGGACTTCAGCGGCGGGGGCGGACCGAAGGTGGGCAGCGGATGGCCGATGCGGGCGTAGCCCATGGCCGCCAGCGCGAAGGCGTCCACCATGTCGTACCGGCCGTCCTTGACCTTGACACCCGCGAAGTCCACCTGGTGGCGGTCAAGGACGGCCTGCTGCATCTCGGGCTTGCTGGCCCGGCCGTTGCCCGCCGTGTACGCCTTCAGGGTCGACGGCGGGACGATGGCCACGGGGATGCCGCAGCGCCACATGTGCACCCGCAGCATGAGGCGCAGCGCGGCCAGTTCCTCGTGCCCGGTCTGGACGTTGCGGCTGTAGGCCGACCCTTCCATCACGACCAGGGTGGCCCAGGGGTTCAGCGTGAACTTGCGCATCTGGCGCAGCAGCCGGTCCATCCGGGCTTCCAGCCGCTCGGTAGGTGACGTCTGGAAGACGTCGTGCTCGGTCCCGTCGCTGGCGCCGGTGGACGTGAGCGACACGTCCAGCCCGATCACGCGGAAGGGGTCGGTCACGGGTTCACCAGCCGCATGGCGTTCAGGTTGGCAGCCAGCTGGCTGGCGTCCTCGGGGGTAATGTCCACGCTGACGTGCCAGTCCATCCGGCGGCCAACCATGTTCGGGTGAATGGTCCACGACCATCCCGCCTCGATCGCGTCACGGACGTCGCCCTCGCTCGGCGACTCGGGCCCACGGCCCAGCTCGGACAGCGTGAGGCAGCTGGCCGTGGCCCGGTCGTACATGGTGCCGGGACGGGCGTCCGCCGTGACACCGAGCGACACCATGGTCTCGGCGTCCCGGATATCGCGGAACGAGATGCTGACGTCCCCGTCGTCGGCCAGGTAGCAGCCCATGTGGTTGATACCCAGCAGATCCATAACGCGGCTCAGTTCCTCTACCGTGAACTGAGCCAGCTCTTCGGAACCCATCCAGTCCTGCGCCATGTCCACTGCCCTCACACCTTCGCGGTCGTCGCGGCCGGTCACTTGCTGTACTGGTTGCGCGAGCCGTCACGGTGCATCGGCTGGACGCCCCGCTTGCGGGCGATGCGAAGCACGTGGTTGCGGTCGACACCGACGGCCGCCGCGATGGCGGACGGGCCCAGGATACGGCTGGCGTAGACCATGGCCACCACACGGTCGCGCTCTTCGCGGGCGGTCTTCTCGTCCGCGGCCGCGTTGCGCTGCGCCTTCGCGGCGCCGCTCAGGCGGACGGTGGCGTCGGCCCGGTCGGCATCGGTGGCATCCGCGTAGACGCGGGTCTGCCGCACGCGGCCGTCCTCGTCCCGCTGCGTGTCGCCGAAGTCGGACCAGATGCTGTCGACGTAGTTGCGGTCCCGGCCGATGGCCTCGCCCATCTGGTCGACGGTCAGCAGGCCGGTCGGACGGATATGCACGATCGTGCCGCGCAGCACGGTCATCAGGCTGGTGGACCGGTTGACCGCCGCATCCAGTTCGTCGCGGACACGGCCGAGGCTGGTGCGGGCGATGTTCTGGTTCTCGATCTTCTCGGCGATCTCGGCCAGCACGGTGAGGCTGTCGGCCGCTGCGTTGGCGGCCTTCAGTCCGGGGCTGTCCTGCTCGTCGCGCAGCTTCGCATTCATGATCCTGTCCTATCCGGTAGTGGTTGCTTCGTGCCTTCATACTCGCACAGATGGGGGCCCGGTGCAACCAGCACCGGGCCCCCGTTCCTGCTGCTCAGGACTGGACGTACTTCCCGAACCGCTCGTCCAGCGCGCGGCTGGCCTTCGCAATGGCGATGCCGTCCGAGGCGTCACCCTTCCTCAGCCCCTCGGGCACGGCCCGGCCGAAGCCGCGCAGCAGCTTAAGCTGGCCGTCGCTCGCGGGGCCCCGACGCCAACTGGCACGCCGGTTGTTGTACGTGTAGCCGGTCTGCTCGGCGAAGGATTCCAGGGCGGCCACGGCGGTCACCGCGTCGGTCGCACCCTCGTCCAGCCGCTTGACGTCCACGCGGCGGCCGGACCCCACGGCGAGGCCGTGGAAGAAACCGCCGTCCGGGGCGGGCAGCAGGAAGACATTGGTCTCGTTGCCCACCGGCAGGAAGCGGATGCCCGCGTCCGTGACCAGCCAGGTGTAGCCCGAGCCCTTCAGTTCCTCGCCCAGAATGTCGACCTCGGTCAGCGTCTTCAGGACCTGAACGTCGACTTCCTTCGTCTGGATCTGGGGGCCCTCACCGCGGCACGCGCAGTCGATGTTCAGGTGGCAGGCGCAGGCGTCCAGCCCCGTGCCGTCCTGGTCGCCGGGGCAGCCGCACGAGCAGTCCTCGGAACCTGCGCAGCGGCAGAGGTTCGACGGCTTCTCGTGCTGCTCGATGCAGCGGCAGCCGCACTGGCGGATGCCGCACTTGCAGCGGTCCGAGCAGCCGCAGGACAGGCAGTTGCAGTCGCACTTGCCAGCGCAGTCGGATTCCAGGTCGTTGACCCCGGCAAGGTTGTGCTTCAGCGAGGCGCCCGCGATATCAAGGACCAGGCAGTCAGCCTTCCCGGACTCGGGGTGCAGCCGCAGCCCGCGGCCCACCATCTGGATGTACAGACCGGGGTTCAGTGTGGGGCGGCCGATCACGACGCACGACGTCTGCGGCGCGTCGAAGCCCTCGGTCAGCACCATGCACGAAACCAGGATGCGTGTCTGGCCGCCGTTGAAGCGGGCATAGGCCGCCTTGCGCTCGGTCGACGGGGTCGCGCCTGTGATGACCTCTGCCGTGGCGCCACAGACGGCCCTGAAGGCATCGGCCGTGCGCTCGGCCGTGGACACGTCCGGCATGAAGACGATCGTCGGCCGCTCGCTGGCCTCGGCGCACCACGCCTCGGCGATGGCGACGAACGCGTGGCTGTCTTCCAGCGCGGCCGCGACGTCCTTCGTGTTCAGGTCGCCCGCCGTCACGCGGGTGCTGGCCAGGTTCAGCCCGGGAACCTCGATCGACTTGGCGACCGGGGCCACCAGGTAGCCCTGCTTGATCATCCAGTGGATCTTCTTTGAGTACGCAACCGACTGCCACACGTCCGGCAGCCCACCGTCCATGCGGGTCAGCGTCGCCGTGAAGCCGACGGTGCGGGTGGCCCGCTCGTCCATGCACCCGTAGTGGTCCAGCACCTCACGGTAGGACTTCGCGGCGTACCGGTGGCACTCGTCCACGATGACAAGGCCGATGCGGTCGACGGCCTCACGCCGCTTCGGCCGGGCCAGTGTCTGGACGCTGGCCACGATGACGTCGGCGAACTGGTGCTTCTTCGCGCCGCGGTTGCCCTTCAGCACCGCGGTCCAGACGCCGGGGCACATGGCCTTGATCTTGGCCTCGGCCTGTTCGAGCAGTTCCTCTCGGTGGGCGAGGACCAGCACCCGCTGCCCGTCGGCCCGCAGCTTCTCGATGTGGTTGGCGATCAGGCCGCTGAAGCACACCGTCTTGCCCGCGCCCGTGGGCAGCACGATCACGGGCCGGTTGATGCCCTCGGCCCAGCTGGCGTCGACGGCCGCCAGTGCCTCGCTCTGGTAGTCCCGCAGGTTGAAGCCCATCGTGATCCGTCCCCTAGTTGGTGTGACGTGGTTGCAAGGACAACGCTACAGGAACCGGGCTGCAGATGCAACCCGGTTCCCGTTAACGGTCAGCTGCCGATGGACGCCATCCTGCGGGCGTGACGCAGCAGCAGACCCTGCAGCTCGCGGGCCCGGGCGAACCTGTTGCAGCTCTTCGCGAGCTGCGCGGCCCGGTGGCTGCCCAGGTCCCACACATCACCCGCGGCGGTCAGCTCGCTGGCATACGCCATGGTGCTGGTGTCCATGGACGCCTCGCCCTCGCCGTACCACCAGACGGCCAGCACGTTGCGGTCCATCCAGACGGCGTCCAGAACGACACCCTTCCGACGGTTGCCCGCCTTGCCCTCTCGGACCGGTCGGCCCCAGACGACGTCGCCGGTCTGGAAGGTGCGGGCGGTGGTGGTGGTCATGTCGGGCCCCTTCGTTTGTGTCGCCTTGTTGCGACACCCATAAGGTAGCACGGCCGCACCGCAACGTGCAACACCCCCGCAGCAACGGATGCAGCGGGGGTGTTGCGGTGCCGGTACTACTCGGGCTTGCGGGGGTTGGGGATCTTCGGGATGACCGGGCCGTTGTCGTCGCCGTTGCGCATGATCGGTTCCTTTCGGTGGTGACCCGGCGCCCGTTGCGCCGGGGGTATGGGGTTGTTGCAGCTTGGGGATGTGGGGATGTGGGTATCAGGCGCCCGAGAGGCAGGCGCCCCCGCAGTTGTCCTCGCCGCAGCCGATGCAACGCGCGTCGTTGCGGTGTACGCCGCACACGCCGCACAGCTGCCACAGTTCACCGGCGCCGTTGCGGGCCAGCTGGCCCGTGTCACCGTCGACGGCGTAGACCCACGCGTGGACCTCGTCCGTGAGCACCAGGGTTGCGGTGTCGCCGCGGTGCTCAGCGGGCCCGGTACCAGGCTTGACGCGGTCACAGATCGTGCACACGATCGAACCGTTCTTGCAGGGGCCCGACCAGTTCGTGTCGTGAGCATGGAAGTCGTCCGTCTCGGGGCAGCTGTCACCGCGACGCGTTGCACAGTCCGTGCAGGCGGGGTCCCAGTCGCAGGACGGGCCACCCCCGTTCGGCAGCACGGTGCACTGCGGGTCGGTGTCACCGTACCCGGCCGCACGGGCCTGCTCGTCCGACGCGGCCCGCTGCACCGGGCAGGACGGGTAGTGCCCGACCAGCGAGCCGCAGCACGGCGACAGCGGGGACGGAATGATGCCGCGGTTCATCTGCTCGATGGCCCACTGCATGACACTCGGCTGCTGGCAGTCGCGGCACGGCTCGATGCTCGGGGGCTCGGGACAGTTGGGGTCCATGCTGCCGCCGAAGCTGTCCTCGGGGTCGATGCCCGAGCCCTTGCAGCGGCGGCAGACCGGGCAGTCGTCCGCGTGGTCGACCTGCGTGAAGGTCCGGCCATCGGGCCCGTACTCGACGTCAGCGTGCATGCCCACCCGGCGCCCGCAGTCGGGGCAGCGGGGGCGCCACACGGGGCTGCCCCAGCGGGTCGACTCGTAGCGGGACAGGTCCGCGGCGACCGCCTCGGTGGTGGCCCACCGGGCGCCGTCCTGGATGCGCTCGCCGGTGAGGTACCGGGTGTGGGCCGACACGCTGTCGCTGAGGTCCTCAGCGTCGTTCAGGTCGCTCTCGCCGTCCGAGGCCACCGACTTGCCGACGGCCTGGACCATGAGGCCGATCAGGCGGATCAGGTCATCGGCCATGGCCACGCGGGCCCGCTCGTCCTGCGTGACGTGCTGCGCCGCGTCCAGCGCGGCGGCCTTGATCTCGTCCAGCCGGTTCACTTCGTACCGCCCTTCGACTCGTCGTGCGCCTTGGCCACGGCGGCCAGGACCTCGGCCTTCATGGCCGCCAGGGTGCCGCCGTCGCGGTACAGGAAGAACGACCCGTTGACCCACCCGCGGGCTACCCACAGGTGCTGCCGGGGCTGATCCAGGGTGAAGCGGTAGGTGTTCTCGCCGATGACCGTCTCGGCGTAGTGCGTCATGCCGACGCTGCCCCACACCTTGCGTCGCTGCCACGTGAGGCTGCTGCTGGTGGCGCTCGCTGCGCCGTTCTCGCGGTTCGTCATGGGACCAGCCTAGCAGTCATGGCCCGAGGATGCAACGGCCACGTGGCTTCCCGCGTTTCTTCCCGCGTTTCCCGCGAAACGCGGGACGGCTGTTTCCGCAGGTCAGACGTGGTGCGAGGGGGTTACGTCCCGCGTTTCCCGACTTTGGCCGGAAGACTATGAGCCGTATAGGGTTAATACAATGCGTGATACAAACATGCGTCACGCTACGTAATCGTCCCACGTTACACGGCTCGTGCACAGTAGACGCGCGCAAGCATCATGATCATCAGGTGTCGATACCCCGCTCAGCTCGAACTCTTGGAACGAAAGTCGGGAAACGCGGGACGCCGGACCCCCACACCATGCCTGACCTGGGACGATGGGCCTTCCCGCGTTTCCCGGGAAACGCGGGACGTAACGCGGGAAGCTGGCTGCCGGGTGCTTCCAGTTGCCGCCCGTGTGCGGCGGGGATAACCTGTGGGCATGACGCACCCTGAGAGCGACACCGCACCCCCGTCCCTTCGCAGCCTGCGGCTGGAAGCGGGGCTGACGTCGGCCCAGCTGGCCGACCGCATCGACCGCCCCCTGAGCTTCGTGTCCAAGATCGAACAGCGCTACGTCAACCCCCGTGCGCACACGATCGGCATGTTCCTGCGGGGCGTCGGCCGGGCCGACCTGGCCGAGCGGCTCGGGGAAGCGGCGCGTGTCATCAGCGCCACCGGCCGGGGCACGGACCCCTCGGCCCGCACCCTGGTGGCCTACTTCGAGGCGACCGGCCAGAGCGACCTGGCCGCACTGGTCCGGGCCAGCAGCCGCCGCCTGTAGCCCCGTTGCAGGTTGGTACAAAGCATGGGGCAGTCATCGGCCGGGGGTAGAGTTGGTGGCGCCGACAGCGGCCCGATCGGTCCCGCTGCCCACGCCCTGTGACACACCCAGGGCTGATCATGAGCAGCGGTTGCACCAAAGGTCCGGACCGTGTACAGTCGGGCCCAGCAACGACGAAGGGGCCGGTCCCCGAAGACCGGCCCCACCAGTTGACGCGACAACCGCGAAGCAGCACACCAACACCCGAGAGGTTACCACCGTGAGCCTGACGCCCGCACACCGGCAGCTGCTGCTGGACTCGGCCATCGCACCCGCAGTCATCGACGCCTCGGGCATCGTGTCCACCCCCGCCGGTGACGAGCTTCTGTTCCCGTGGAACGACGGCGTGGGGGCCACCGTGTGGCAGCGCCGCCCCGACAAGCCGCGCACCGACACCGACGGCCGCCCCGTGAAGTATGAGTTCGCCAAGGGCGCGAAGGTCCCGTTCAACCGCCTTCGGGACGGGGATGACTACAGCCAGCTGATCCTGGCCGAGGGCACCAAGCAGCAGTACGCCGTCCTCTCGCACGCCCCGGCCACCTTCGCGGTCTACGGCATGTCCGGCTGCTGGGGGTTCTCGAACACTGACCTGTCGGTGCTGGCCGACCGTGACGTCTTCCTGCTGCTCGATGCGGATATCGAGTCCAACGCGGACGTGTGGACCGCGGCCGAGAAGCTCACGAAGCTGGCGAAGCGCAGCGGCGCCCGGTCGGTCCGCTACGTCGGCACCACAGGGTCGGGCAAGCAGGGCGTTGACGACGTGCTGGCCGCCATGCCCGAGGACAAGCGGGCCGGTGCGGTGCGCACCTGGCTGGCCAACGCGAGCGAGAAGCTCGGCCGCCGCCCGAAGGCGAAGGCCGCCGAGATGGACGCGGTCGACACCGAGGCCGCCACGCTGTTCGTCAAGGTCGAGGGCAAGCTCAGCTACCAGCCTGTGACCGCGGCCCGCCGCCTCATGGGCCGGGCGCCCGCCGCGATCACCGCCGAGCGCAACATCGCCATGTACCGGGACGGCGTGTACGGCGTCCACCAGGACGACGTGCTGGCCGCCGTGGTCGGCATGCTCGGGAACTTCTACACCCCCGGCCACCTGAGCAGCACGAAGGACGCGCTGATCGGGCAGCTTCACCTTGACGGGCTGCGGCTTCCCGAGCGCATGGCCGAGCCGCTGCTCAACTGCCCCAACGGCATGGTGGACCTGCGGACCGGCGAGCTGCGCCCGCACGACCCGGCGTACATGTCGCACGTCCAGGTGGCCGCCGAGTACCGGCCCGACATGGCGACCCCGGTCTACTGTGCCTGGCTGGGCGAGGCACTGCGGCAGGAAGGCCACACGGACGCCGATGTGGCCGCCCTGGTCCGCGACCTGGAAGAGACCGCGGGCACCATGCTGGACCCCACCATGACGCCGTCGAAGGCACTCTTCCTGTTCGGCCCGTCGCGCTCGGGGAAGTCGACCTTCCTGCGGCTTCTGAAGGCCGTGGCCGGTGCCACCTACACCAGCGCCGTCACGCTGCACGAGCTCGGCGCCGACCAGTTCGCCACCGCGAACCTGTACGGCAAGATGCTGAACGTGGCGGCCGACCTCAGCAGTGCGCACGTCGCCGACCTGAGCCGGTTCAAGATGGCGACCGGTGAAGACCTGCTGCACGCGAACCGGAAGTACGGCCAGCAGTTCAGCTTCACCAACCAGGCACTGTTCGCCTTCAGCGCCAACGAGCTGCCCACCGTGAGCGAGGCGTCCCGCGCCTACGCCGAGCGGATGAAGCCGTTCAACTTCCCGAACACCTTCGCGGGCCGTGAGGACAAGACGCTGGAAGCCAAGCTGCTCGCCGAGCTGCCCGGGATCCTCGCCCGGTGGGTGGCTGCCTACGGCCGCTACCTGGCGCGCGGCGGCTACGCCCCCACGGACGCCGTCACGCAGGCGATGTTCGAAGCCAAGTCCGACCGCGTGGTCCAGTTCTTCCAGGACATGTGCCAGCTGACCGAGTCGTCCCACGGTTCCCGGCTGACCGACCAGCAGGCCACCGGCCGCCGGGACGTCGCCGTGGCCTTCAACGCGTGGGCCGAGCGCAACGGCGGCAGCAAGATGGGCGAGCGCGCGTTCTTCCAGCGCTTCTCTCAGATCGCCGGTATCCACGACGTCAAGATCGGCGCGAAGGACCGCCGCGGGTTCAATGTCACGGTGGCCCGCGCGGACGATGACAACTGGTCCGAGGCCGAGCCGGTCGCCGACCCCATCGAGCCGTCGGGCGTGCTGCCCCCTGAGGGCCACTGGGCGGCCGCTGAGCAGCCTGCCGCAGCCTGCCCGGTCCCGTCGGTCACCGCGGGCATGAGCGAGCCGCAGACGGCCGCACAGGGCGCCGACCCGTTCGCCTCGGGGCTCGGCCTGAACTACGATCTGTAGCCCGTACCGGGGCGGGGGTTGCACCCCCGCCCCGGTTGTGGTTGACTTCCCTCACAGCAACTACCCGAGAGGAAGTTACGATGGCCGAGACCTTCGAAGAGCGGTCCACCCGCTACCGGCGCCAGTTCCTGAACCGGCTGGACAGCGTCGACTGGTCCGTCCTGGGCGACTACGTCAACCACCTGACCCCGCTGCAGGTGGCCTGCCCCCGCGGCCATGAGCAGGCCATCACGCCGCGCACCTGGCGCGGGTCGTGCGACGTCTGCAATCCGCTGCGAGGCGTGAACCGCCGCACGAGTGACGGCCGCCTCACCTTCTGATACACTGAGGCAACAGCACGACCGGTACCGGGCACAGCCCCGGAAACCCAACCACCGGAAGGAACACGATGAAGACCCTGGCCTTCGATATCGAGACCGCGGACGCGGACCGGCTGCACGGCTACGGCCCCGGCTTCGTCCGCCTCTGCGGCTGGCAGTGGCTGGACGCGGCGGGCAACCCCGTCAGCCCGGTGACCGTCCGCACCGACGCCGAGGAACTGGCCGACGCCATCAAGGCGGCCGACGCGGTCACCGCGCACAACGGCCTGAACTTCGACCTCATGGCGCTGGCCCGCTGGCACGGGCTGGACTATGAGGCCGCCGCGCTGAAGACCTTCGACACCCTGGTGGTCGAGAAGCATCTCGACCCCGTGGCCGCGAAGGGCGCGCAGCCCAACGGCTACTACTCGCTGGACAGTGTTGCCCAGCGCTACCGGGCCGAGGGTAAGTCGCACGTCGACTTCGAAGGAAAGCGCGAGCTGTACCGCCGCCTGCGGGGCGACAAGTACGCGGACCGGATGAAGCCCGGCAGCACCACCAGCTTCGGCATGCTGGCCCTGCTGAAGGACGCCTACGGCGGGTACGACCAGATCCCCCAGGATGACCCGGACTACATTGAGTACCTGGTTGCCGACGTAGTGGCCCAGGGCGCGGTGTTCCGGGCGCAGCGACGGGCCCTCGCCCGTGAGGACGTGGACAGCCAGCGCTACCTGCGGCGAGAGCACTACGTGGCTGCGGCCATGGCGCGCATCACCCTGGAAGGAATGCGCATCGACACGGACCTGACGATGGCGCGGTGGGCCGAGGGACAGGCCCGGCTGGAAGCGTCCAAGCAGATGATGCACGAGCGGTTCGGCATGCCGCTGAACGGTAAGAAGCCGCACACCACCAACCCCGGCAAGGCGGCCTTCCGGCGGGCGATCCTCGCCAGCGGTATCCGTGAGGAAGCGCTCGATGCCAACTGGCCCATGAACAAGGACGGGTCGCTGTCGACCGCCAAGGACACGCTCACCGGCATGATCGACGTCTTCACCGGGCGCAACGAGGAAGCCGCCGAGCTGTGCCGCACCATCCTGGCGATGAACGGCGAGCGCACCGTCTACGGCACCGTGCTCAACCACCTGGTCGGCGACCGCGTCCACCCGTACATCGGGCCGGACCAGGCCAGCGGCCGGTGGTCGATGAAGGACCCCGGACTGACCGTGCTCGGCAAGCGCGGCGGCAAGGCGCGCGAGAGGGCCATGGGCCTGGCCGACGAAGGCGAGTGGCTGGTGGCGATCGATGCCGACCAGGTCGACGCCCGCGTCGTGGCGGCCGAGTGCCAGGACCCCGAGTACATGAAGCTGTTCGCACCCGGCATGGACCTTCACAGCGAGGTCGCGTTCCGGGTCTGGCCGGACATGGCCAAGCACGGCGCCGACTGCCACCGGCTGGACGAGCACTTCGACCACGGATGCGGGGTCAAGGACAAGTGTCACTGCGTCCTGCGTGACCAGGCCAAGGTCTTCGGCCACGGGTTCTCTTACGGCCTCGGTGCCAACGGCATGGCGCGCCAGCACGGCGTGGACGTGGCCGTGGCCCAGGGGTTCATCAGCGGGATGACGAACGCCTTCCGCCGCTTGGCCGAGTGGAAGGACGAGACGCGGCAGGCCGCCGGTGCCGTCGGCTTCGATGAGCCGGTGCCCGCGAACGACAGCTTCCGCATCCTGCACACCTGGGCCGGGCGGCCGGTGCGGGTCGAGAGGAACCGGGCCTACACGCAGGCAACCGCTCTGATCGGCCAGGGCGGTACCCGCGACGTGATGGCCGAGGCGATCTTGAAGCTGGCGCCCGAGATCCGGCGCAAGGTCCGTGCGGTGATCCACGATGAGATCGTGGTCAGCATCGCGGCCGAGTCCGAGGCCGAGGCGCAGCGCAAGGCGCAGGCCATCAGCGACTCGATGGCCTTCGACCTGAAGGGCGTCGCCATCACCTTCGGCTGCAGCCGGGTGTCCCGTACCTGGGCCGGGACGTACGGCGCCGAGTACGAAGCGGCGTAGCCCAGAGGGGCGGGTGGCTTGACTGCCATCCGCCCCTCTGCCATGCTTGTGTTGCAACCAACCATGAGGGGACATGACATGCCGGAACTGATCTGCCCTGTGACCCAGGGGCTGCGGAACGAGCTGCTCGCCGCGGACGCCATGATCACGACGCACCGGGAAAAGGGTGCCAACGACCGGGCGCACTACGGTGAGGCGGTCCAGCAGCTGGAAGCGCTCGCTCTGTCGCTGCTCGCAGCGCCCACCGTTGGTTCGCTGCTGCAGCCCCGGCAGGACCTCGCCCGCATCGACCTGGCGCCGGACGGCGCCCTGGCCAAGCACCTGGCCGAAGTGGTCGAGTACCTGCGGACCACCGCGACCGACCTGCTGCGTGAGATCGCGGGCCCTCTGAGTCTGTACGCCAGCGACCACGTCCGCACGGCGATGGGCCACCTGTCCGCGATCTACAACCTGGCCGTGACGAGCATCAGGCGGGTGGCCGAGGAAGACCTCATGGCCATCAGGAAGAACGGCGTGCTGGACCTTCTGACCGCCGCTGACGCCCTGGCCCTGGTCCGTCTCGGCGAGACGGACGAGACGTCGGCAGATGCCCCGTCAGAGGCCGCCAAGGCCTAGCACCGCAGCAGGTACTCACGGGGCAGGCTGGCCAGCTCGGCCACCTGCCCCGTCGGCACGCGGATGTAGACGCCCCGGATGCGGTAGCGGTCAAGCAGGCCGCAGGCGATCATCCGGTCCACCACGGCCAGCGGCACGCCGAGCCGCAGCGCGGCTTCCTGGCGGGACATGAACCTGGACTCTGTCATAGGTCTAGGCTACAATGGCAACAGCAGCACACGATAGCGGCTCGCATGCCTGAGCCGCGGACGAGAGGCAGCAGCATGAGCGATCAGTTCGACACGCCGGACGAGTTCGACGCCGTCGGCGACAGCGAGGCCAACGGCAGCAGGCCGAGCAACGACCCGGCCCGCCCCGACGCCCGGCGCGGCCGGTACTACCTGCCGAACCCGGACACGGGCAAGACCGCCAGCTGGCAGCGCGTGACCAACTTCGTCAAGCTGACGGACGACACCTACCACCTGGAACTGTGGAAGCAGCGCAACGTCCTGAAGGGCGTGGCGATCCTGTCGCAGACGCGCCCGACCCTGATGGCCGACCTGGCCGCCTCGGACGTGAAGGCCGACAAGGAACGGCTGAACACGATCTCTACGAAGGCGCAGGAAGCGGCCGACGCCTACCGCATGGCGGACGAGGGCACCGCGCTTCACGCGTCCACCGAGGCGGCCGACTACGCGGGCGGGGACCTGAACCGCGCCCCCGAGCGGCACCGGTACCGGGTGCGCCAGTACCTGGATGCCCTGGCCGTCAACGGCCTGACCGTGCTGCCGGACATGATCGAGCGCGTGACGGCCTCGGCGCACTACCAGGTGGCCGGGAAGTTTGACCGGCTGTTCGGCCTGCGGGACGGCTCGGCGGTCATCGGCGACCTGAAGACCGGCGACAGTCTGGACCTGTCCTTCCCGTCCATCGCTGCGCAGCTGGACTGTTACGTCGACGGCATCAACAGCGTCGGCATCTTCGACGGCCAGCGCTACGCCACCGGCGTCAAGGTCCGCACGGACTTCGGCATCGTGGTCCACCTGCCGTCGACCCGCGACGAAGTCACGGTGTACGCGGTCGACCTCGCCCTGGGGCGGGTGATCAACGCCACCAACCTGGCCGTCCGGGACGCCCGGAAGATCAAGGCCAAGCACGTGGCCCGCCCGTTCGACGGCGCCAGCTTCCTGCCGACCGCGGCCGAGCTGGACGCGCACTGGATCGAAGCGCTGAACGCGGCCTACTCGCACGACGAACTGGTGGCCGTGGCGCAGCGCGCCAAGTCCTTCGGCCAGTGGAACGAGCGGCTCGCACAGCAGGCCCGGCTGGTCTCGGCCGAGCTGCGGGCGGGGGTGCTGTCGTGAACCCCGAGGACGCACGGCTGGAACTGTCCTGCGCCGACCAGCACCACGCCGGATACGCCGAGCTGCTGGACCGGTACGCCGAAGCCGTCCGGGATGACGAGCGGCTGAAGACCCTGCGTGAGGCGCGGCGGGCGGTCAGCCGCTGTCGCGATGACGGCGGGGACGTGCACCAGGCCATCGGCCTGCTCGGCCGCCTGGTGGTCGTCCAGCGGGACGCGATGGGCATCGCCCGCCCCGAGAAGCCCGAGGTGCTGTCATGATCCCCGAGATGCAGAAGATCTGGTTCCGCTGCCTCGCCGAGGCCACGGACCTGGAAGCCGTCGGGGCACTGCGTGCTCAGGCGTGGACCGCCCGGCTGCGCACCCCCGAGTGGGAAGCGGCCCTGAACGAGAAGCGCGAGCAGCTGCGCAGCGAGGACGCCGTCCGGTTGGACGAGCGCATCCGGGTGCTGCGTGAGGTGCGCAACAAGGCGGCCAGGGCGGACGCGGCCTGCCATGAGACGCCCGGTAAGAAGGGCGACCCCTACTCTTGGGGGTTCGGCGGCAGCATGATCGTCGCCTTCCTCAGCTGGAAGCTGGGCGAGGCGAGGCGGGCCGCTGGCCAGCCGCGATAAGCTGGTGGACGGGGCCCGTGTCACCTGGTCAACAGTTGACACGGGCCCCCATATCAGGGATGATAGAGGCATCGGGAAGGGCAGCCGCCCCGACCGCGAATCAGCAGCAGAGAGTGAGACAGCAACATGTCGCAGCGTGACGAGTTCGACAGCGCCGGTGCCTACGTGGCCGTGAAGGATCTGCTCGGCGATCTGGTCCTGTTCAGCCCGACCGAGCACGTCGAGGAAGTGCAGACCGACTTCGGTACGAAGGACGCCGTCCTGACCGACCTGGTGGTCATCACCGCCGAGGGCGGCCCGGCCGAGTACACCGACGTCATGATCTTCCAGGGGTCGCTGATCGGCCAGCTGAAGCGGAAGATCGCGGGCCAGAAGAAGCTGCTCGGCCGCATCGACAAGGGTGAGGCCAAGAAGGGCCAGAACGCCCCGTACATCCTGACCGCGCCGAGCGACGAGGACAAGCAGCTGGCGCGTGACTACCTGGCGGGCCGCGTGATCTCGGCCGCGGCGCCGCTCACGAAGGCCGAGGACCCGTTCGCGGTCTGACCGGCCAGGGGCCACGGCCCCGTCGGACGGCCCGCGCTGCCTACTATCAGCGCGGGCCGTCCGCTTCCGCCCCCGTAGCTCAGCCCGGCCAGAGCAACCGCATCGTAAGCGGACAGCCGCAGGTTCGAATCCTGCCGGGGGCTCTCGAAGCACTACCCACAGCAGCAGCAGCAGAGAGGACCCACCGTGTTCGGCATCCCGCTTGACACCACCATGGCAGCCAATCCCGACGTGGCCGCCCTTCGCAACCAGTTCGAGCAGCACCTTGACGAGTGCCGCGACTGCCAGCCCACGCTGTGCTTCCAGGCCAACGTCCTCTGGCGCAAGGTGTGCCTCACGGCGCTGCGCGTCCAGACCGCAGCGAAGGCGGGCGTCTGATGGCCCGCCGCACCGACACCGGCTGGCGTGACTCGCTGCTCGCCCAGCGCCACCTGAACTACGGCTTCCAGGCCCCGGCACCCGGCATGGTCCTGCCGATGATCGAGTACGACAAGGGCCGGGCCGTCGGTGTGGTCAGCTACCTGCCGCTCAGCATGCCGAAGCCTTCGGGCCCGGACGTGGCCTCGGCCTATCGCGCGTTCGGCGCGCTGAGCGACTCGGCCGCAATGGACCAGCTGCCGTTCCTCACGGCCCGCTACGACCAGTCTGACTGGTCCTTCGAGGTGTACCCACACAACGAGTCGGCCCGCGTCCTGGTGGGACGCTCGGGCTGGCTGCGGGTGTCCGAGTTCGGGTTCGCCGAGCTGCTCTACGAGATGCGCGGCCGCGGGCTGCCGGACCTGTCGCCCTACGGGGTGACGTGGAACACGACTCTCAGCGGGTGCGGGCACGACGTCTTCGACGGGCTGGAAGAGAAGTGGCCGGGACAGGCCGTCAGCATCCGGCGGCGCAACTGGGAACCCGAGGTGTCGGTGCCGTTCCGGCTGCGGGTGCCGTGCCTGGACGTCGACTTCGCGGTGGTCGACCGGGACGACCGGCTGGCGCTGCTGGTCGACTACAAGGCCGCTGGCGGCCGTCTGCCGGTGAACCTGCAGCACCCCAACCTGAAGGCTCTGGCGAGCATCACCACGGGGCGCAGCGGCAGCCCGTTCAACGTCCCTGCCTACGCGGTCGAGTACACGCCGGGACGCGGCCTCTGGTTCTTCCGGGTGCACTGCCTGAACGCCTCGGCCCGGCTGCACCTGGCCTACGTTCTGGGCGCCACGGATGCCCGTACCGAGGCCCTGGCCGAGACGGTCACCGGGGCCACCTGGGTGGACCTCAGCGGGCATGAGTGGGCGAACGTGCTGCGCGCGTCACGCGACCTCTGACCTGCGGTGACAGGGGCCCAGCAGATTCCTGCTGGGCCCCTGTTGCATTCCCGCTACGCAAGATGTAGAGTTGTTCCTGTCAGCAAGACGCAGCGGCAGCAGAGACAGGGGACAGACCATGAAGCGCAGCAACCGCAAGGCCGCCGAGCTGATCCGCGAGCGCCGCCGCGGCAACCGCAAGTGCTCGCTGAGCACAGCGGTCGCCGCGGTCACGAAGGACGCCACCATCCGCAAGACGGTGACGGCCGCGCTGCGCAAGGCCGCGAAGCCGCTGCGCGAGTCGGGCGACCTGGGCCGCGTGCAGGTCCGCACCTGCTACGTGACCCCCAACCAGGTGGGGAAGAACTACCGGTACACCGCCCGCCAGATCGCCCGCATCGCCGCTGACTACAACCCGCGCAAGGCCGAGTGCAAGGCCGCCCGCGCTGCCCTGCTCGGCGTCTGACACCAGCGGGGGCCCGGCGGACAACCGGGGCCGGGCCCCTTCCGATCACCCGACTCGGCCGCCCGGCCGGTTAGCGAAAGGGCACACCCCCGTGACCGATCCGACACCAGAGAATACGAGCACCTTCGACGCGTTCGCGTGGGTGGACCGCGCAGTCTGCGGTGAGCCCGACTCGCAGCACATGATGTTCCCCGACCCGACGAACACGGTCGGCATCGAGCTGGCGAAGGCCGCGTGCCGCCGCTGCCCGGTGGTCGACCCGTGCTTGGACCGCGCCCTTGCGACGGGCGAGAGTCACGGCATCTGGGGCGGCCTGACCCCGGAAGAGCGGCGGCAGCTGAAGCGCCGCGAGTCGCGGGCCCGCTCGCGAGAGGCGGCCGAGAGCAGCTCAGCTGCACCGGTTGCCCGCCAGCCGTGGGACGTCAAGCCGAAGACCACCATGTCGATCGTGCCCAGGTCCGACGTCCTCTGACCGGCCGGGACCGCCGCGCTACATCTTGCGTGGCGGTCCCTTCCACGCTAGGATTGCAACCATGAACAACACCAACGGAAGCTACCGGCACCCGCAGCACGACGCCATCGCGCAGCGTCTGCGTGAGGGGTTCTCGGACCCCGCCGTCGGTCTGATGTTCGGGGTCCACCGCAAGACGGTGGCCCGCGTCCGCCGGGCCGAGGGGCTGCCCAGCTTCACCAATGCCCGCACCGCGGCCGAGTCGCTGGCCGAGCACGCCGTCACCCTGATCAACGGCTGCACCGTGTGGAAGGGGCCGGTCGACAACAACGGCATTCCGACCATCCGCAACGGCGGCCGGTACCTGGCGGTCAGCAGGCTCGTATTCGAGCAGCACCGCGGCCGGGCGCCCGAGGGAATGGTGAAGGCCGACTGCGCCACGCCGCACTGCCTGACCGCCAGCCACATCATGGATGACCTCGGCCGCCGCGACCTGCTGCTGCAGATGCGCCGCCTGGAAGGTCTCTACTACCGGTGGGACCAGTGCCCGCGGTGCGGCCGGGACTGGCACACCGTCGGCCGTGTCCAGCCGGACCTGAAGCTGTACTGCACCGGGTGCAAGACGGACCGCGCCCGCGACCGCAAGAGGGGACTGAAGCCGGTATGATCACCCCGCCGCCCTACCACGCGCCTCGCCCGCACTCGCTGGACCTGGCCGCCAACGTCTGCCGCAAGCTGCGCCTGCAGGGCAACGACCGCGCGTTCTACATGACGATCTTCTGCCACGTCCGGGACGCCGAGATGGACGGGCACGACACGTACCCGCTGTGGCGGCAGTACTGCGGGGACCGCAGCGCCGACCTGGCAGTGTCGGCCTACCTGACCGCCATCGCTTCCACGCGCCGCCAGCGGGGTGTGCGATGAGCGTCGGCACAAGAGCCGTG
>Ga0207639_10000121_pt1 | contig 59338 bp, 47 predicted proteins | sample KBSCornC32_FD_184299 | JGI IMG/M metagenome (GOLD analysis project Ga0207639, IMG submission 184299) | Corn rhizosphere microbial communities from Kellogg Biological Station, Michigan, USA - KBS Corn C3-2 (SPAdes) (version 2) | ecosystem: Host-associated > Plants > Roots > Rhizosphere > Soil ... | reverse complement strand
TGGCGGCAGCTTAACAGAGCAAGGTTTGCTGAAAAGCGAAGTTTACGCTTCGGAGTTCGCCTGCAGGAGACGTCACCCGTAGGCGCGGACGAAGAAAGTGATCGTCGTCGCCGCCGTCACAAGCAGCGTCCAGGCACGAACGGCACCTTGGGGCAGGCGCTTGCCCACCTTGGCCCCGAGCCAGCCGCCGATGACAGCTCCGGCAAGCATCGGAAGGCACGCCGCCCATCGTACCAGCCCGGCCGCAATGAACACGATTGCCGCTGCGAAATTGGCGATCGAGAGCACCCAGGTGCGGATCGAGAAGAGTGAACGCGGGTGCGCACCGGCGAGGAGCCCGTAGGTCGCGGTAAGCATCAGGCCGACTCCGCCGCCGAAATAGCCGCCGTAGATGGACAGTAGCGACTGGGCGACGACGAGCGTCGGAAGGCCGATCGTCACCCGCTCGTGAAGCCAACTCGACGCGCTCTTGCCGAACAGCATTACGATGAAGCCCACCAGGAGCAGCCAGGGAATGATGAAGTCGAACGCGCGGGTCGGAGTGACGACGAGCAGGAGGCTCCCGACGATTCCTCCGGCGAAGGTGATTGCGGAGAGCCAGCGGATAGGTAGGTCGCCGACGGGCTCCAGTTCATTGCGGTATTCCGCGGCGCTCGCTGCGGCTCCGGGCAGGAGTGCAACATTGGAAGTGGCGTTGGCGACGTTGGCGGGCAGACCGAGCGCGATCAGCGCGGGAAGGGTCGCGAATGTACCACCGCCGGCAAGCGCGTTCATCGCGCCACCGACACAACCCGCGCCGACGGCCAGGGCTATTGCCGGGAGGTCAGGCTGCAGCGTGGCTGCGGCGCTTGCGCTCCGCCGCGGTCTTCAACTGACCGCAAGCGGCGTCGATGTCTCGGCCTCTCGGGGTGCGGACGGGGGCCGAGATGCCGTTTTCGAAGATGATGTTGCTGAATGATTTGATCCGCTCGGGCTCGGAGCATTCGTACGGCGCTCCGGGCCAGGGATTGAAGGGAATGAGGTTCACCTTCGCGGGAAGCTTATACTTGCGGATCAGGCGGACGAGCTCGCGCGCATGCTCGTCGCTGTCGTTCTTGTCCTTCAACATCACATATTCGAACGTGATTCGCCGCGCGTTGTTCGCGCCGGGATAGGCCGCGCAGGCTTCGAGCAGCTGCTCGATCCCATATTTGCGGTTCAAGGGCACGATCTCGTCGCGGATTTCCTTGGTCACGGCGTGCAGGCTCACGGCGAGATTGACCCCGATCTCCTCGCCGGCGCGCGCCATCATCGGAACGACGCCTGATGTCGACAGCGTGATCCGGCGGCGAGAGAGTCCGAGCCCGTCGCCGTCCATCACGATCTTCAGCGCGTCGCGGACATTGTCGAAATTGTAGAGCGGCTCGCCCATCCCCATCATCACGATGTTGGTGAGCATCCGCCCCTCGGGCTGGTAGTTGTTTTCCGGCTCTTCGCCGGCTTTGGGCCATTCGCCAAGCGCGTCGCGGGCGAGCATCACCTGGCCGACGATCTCCGCCGGATCGAGGTTGCGCACGAGCGCCATCGTCCCCGTGTGGCAGAAGCGGCAATTTAGCGTGCACCCGACCTGGCTCGACACGCACAGTGTTCCCCTATCAGCGTCGGGGATGAACACCATCTCGAACTCATGGCCGTCATGCGTCTTCAAAAGCCACTTGCGGGTGCCGTCGGACGAAACCTGCGCTTCCACCACTTCGGGCCGCGAGATGACGAAGCGCTCGGCGAACCAGCCGCGCTGCGCCTTTGCGATATCGCTCATCGCCGCGAAGTCGCTCACCCCGCGATTGTAGATCCAGTGCCAGATTTGCTTGGCGCGAAGCTTCGCCTGCCTGGCCTCCAGCCCGGCTGCCTCGAGCTCCCCGCGAATTTGCGCCTTTGACAGGCCGACGAGTTCGACCCGACCGTCGGCGCGAGGCTTCCCGTGCCGCGGAACGGGCACAGGATCGACGGGCCCGGGAATGGGCATAAGGGTCGTATCGGCACTCATGGCAGGGCGCCTATCTAATTATCGGCGCTGCATTTTGCCAGCGCAGGCCGCTGCCGCGGCGTCAATCGCCGTCGCCGCATCGTCAAGCGAGTAAGGATCGACGAACCGCTGCCCTGCGCCGTCACGCGATTCCACGCTCATCGATGTTGCGTTGCGAAGAGCCGCAATGATCGCCTGCTCCTGGAGAGGACCGTCGCTCCACGCCTGGTTGCCTTGTGCGGCGAGCAAAAAGGGCCGGTTATCGATTCGAAGCATCACCGCCGCGCCGGGGCGAGGCATTCGACGGAGTTGAGCGTGGAACTCGCCCCAATGCTGCCGGTCTGCCGAGAAGGTGAAGCCCGCCTGCGCCTGGACCTTGCCCTTGGCGGCGATCCGTACTGAGCGCGACAAGGCTTCGCAGCTTCCTCCGCGGTCGATCGCCGCCCAGGCGCTGCCGGCATAAACGATCTTCCCGGCAGCGTTCGCCATCGCCGCCGTGGCGAAAATCAGAAGCAAAAATGCCCGAACCATGGACTGAAGCTAGCGCGAGGACGCGGCCCGCGCCACGCCGCGATCAATCCCCGGCGACGCGGATCAGCCGTTCGCCCGTCGCGACGATCTCGAAGCTCTTGCCGTCGATCCGCCGCACCTGCTCGCCAGTGTCGAGCATGTAGCGTTTCACGGGCAGGACCATACGCCTTCCGCGATACTCGTGAACATAGAAACGCGCACCCGAAGCGTCCTCGACGAGGACGCGACCAGAATATGAATCCAACAGTCCGTCCTTCTCGCGGACGATTCGGCTCAGACGAATCTAACGTCAGTTAGGATTCCGTCCAGAGCTAAAGTCGGAAACTTAGCGGCCGTGGCCGCGCCAGCGCTTGATCGTGCGGCCGATGATGCCTTCTTCGTCGCCGGTCTCGCGCCACAGCCGGGCGAAGCTCGGGTCGGACGAGGCCGGTCGCTTCTCGGGCTCGAGGTCGTCAAAGCGGACCCGGATTGGAATCGCGACACCCTCACCGCAGACGATGCATTCGCGATTGCGGAGGGCCGGGATCGCGTCGAGGAAGCCGCGCGCACCTTCCGGCATCGCGGCGCGCACGCACGCTTGGTCGCGGTCGTTGTTCAAACGCATCGAAACGATCGTGCCGCACTGCGACAGAACGCCTTCAGCAAGGTCCGACGGACGCTGCGTGATCAGGCCGAGGCTGACCCCGTACTTACGACCTTCCTTGGCGATGCGCTCGAGGATCCGGCGAACCGATTGGCCATTCTCCGCATTTTCGTCCTTCGGAACGTAACGGTGCGCCTCTTCGCAGACGAGCAACAGCGGGCGCTGCGCCTCGGTCCGCGACCAGATCGCATAGTCGAACACCATGCGTGCGAGCACCGACACCACCACCGAGGTGACTTCTGATGGAACGCCCGAGACGTCGACGATCGAGATCGGCTTGCCGTGGCTCGGCAGGCGGAAAAGCTTTGCGAGGAGGCCCGGCATCGAATCCGACACCAGCATTCCCGAGAACATGAAGGTGTAACGCGGGTCGGCGCGAAGCTCGTCGAGCTTGGTCTTCAGCCGCTGATAAGGGAGGGTGTCGCCCGCCCGGTCGAGCTTGCCCATCTCGTTGACGAGGATCGTGTTGAGGTCGGCGAGCAGGTACGGAATCGGGCTGTCGACCGTCACCTTGCCGAACTGGCTCACATCCTTGCCCTTGGTGCGCGCTGCAAGCAGGCACTTGGCGAGAATATCGGCGTCGCGCTGACGTTCCGCATCGTGCGTGGTCAGCATGACCTCGCAATGCTCTTCGAAGTTCATCAGCCAGTAGGGCAGCTGGAGGTTGTCGACGTTGAACAGCTCGCCGCAATTCTTGAAGGCGGCGGAATATTCCCCGTGCGGGTCGATCATCAGGATGTGACCCTCGGGGCTGAGCTCCGAAATCCGGTGAAGGATCAGCGAGACGCTCGTTGATTTACCGGTACCGGTCGATCCCAGCACCGCGAAGTGCTTGCCCAGCATCGGGTCGACGTAGAGAGCCCCGCGGATGTCGTCGGTCGGATAGACCGTGCCGATCTCGATGTGCGCCTCGTCGCTGGCGGCGAACACCGCGCGAAGGTCGTCGGTGGTCACCGGGAGCACGGCAGCGCCCGGAATAGGATAGCGGGTCACGCCGCGACGAAAGTTGCTGAGCGTCCCAGCGGAATCCTTCGAGCCCTCCCCGAGGAAGTCGACGTTGGCGATGAGTTCCCCGCCGGCGTTGGCGCGAAGGGTGCGGACGTTGGCGATGAGCCACGCCGAGCCGACGACCATCTTGACCTGGCTGCCGACCTGGCCCGACATCGAGACCGAAGGATCGGCATGGGACTGGAGGGCGGCAAGCGCCGCGGCATCCATCCGGATCTGCGAGCCGGAGCCGGCAATCTCGAGAACCTCGCCGACCGCCGCGAGCTGCGCGGCAGCGGTCTTTGCCTTGGCGGCGGGCGCGGCATCTTCCTCGCTGAAGCTGCTTACCTGGTTGAGGAATTCGCGCAGGTTCGGCTGCTCGTCCATCGTCGTCACGCTCCCAACACTTGATCTTCGGGGAGCGGCTTATCGCCAAGCGGTTAATATTAACTTAGGCGAACCGCTTATACGCGTCGGCGGAAGGCAACGGCAGCGGCCCAGCCGAGTCCGAGCGAAAGAGCGACGCAGGCAAGGCCGTAGAGAAGCCGATGCTTGCGCGATGCGAGCCAGACATCGCGCTCGATGCCCGATTTGTCGATCTGGATGTCGCGCGTCGCGGCCGCAATGACCCGCCCGCGATCGATGAGGAAGGTTTCGGCGGTGTAGGTTCCGACCGGCACCTGGCTCGGGATGGTGATTGCCGCGCGGTAGAGGATGCCGTCGGTGATCTCCACGCCGTGCGGGCTTTCGACGTAAAGCCCGGCGCGCGACCTCAAATCGAGCAGCCCCGCCTCGAAATGGCGCTCTTTCTCGGGAAGCGAGCCCCCGCCGGGAGAGAGTTGCAGGTTGTGAACCCCGAGCTCGTAGATCGAAGCGGTGCGCTCATCGACGAGGTCATGGATCGGCTTCGATGACGCGACCGCATAATAACTGGGCGCCGAGCGAAAGCGGCTCGAGTCCGCGTTCATCCAAATGCCCGCGATCTTCTGCTTCTCGCGTAGGAGGATCGGCTGGACTGGTCCGCGCAGGACCACCGCGATGTCAGGGACCTGATCCGGCGTGCGACCGCCGGGGTATGCGATCGCACCGAACAGAAGCAGCTGTGCGCCCGAGAAACTGTAACGGATTTGCACCTGCCGCGCCGAGCTGTCGGGGACCAGCGTGGGCTTGGCCGCGGCGATGAGCAGCGGAGCTGCCAGCGTCACCAGGAGCGATGCGGAGCGCGCCCTCACAGATACTCGACGGAGAATATCTCGTCGGGTCGCCAGGCGAGACCGAGCAGCATCCGCGCTCCGACCAGAAGGATGACGATGGCGAGGGCGAGACGGAGAAGATCCGGCTTTATCCTGAGCGCGAGGACCGCGCCATATTGTGCGCCGATGACGCCACCGACGAGCAGCAATCCGGCGAGCACGATATCAACCGAGCGCGTCGTGATTGCGTGAACCATGGTCGTTGCGGCGCTGACCGCGAGCACCATGGCGAGGCTGGTGCCGATCACGATGCGCGCCGGCATTCCGAGCAAGTAGATCATGGCGGGGACGATGATGAACCCGCCGCCGATCCCGAGAAGCACCGTCAGCACTCCTGACGCGAACCCGATGACCAGCGGAGCGACAGGAGAGAGGTAGAGGCCGGACGTGTAAAAACGCCACCTCAACGGGAGCGAGGCGATCCAGCGGTTATGGCGCGGCGGCTTCTTGCTTTCCTTGCTTGGTATGATTGAAAGCGCGATCAGCGCGTCCTTCAGCATGATAAAGCCGATCCAGCCGAGGATCACGACGTAGAGGAAGCTGATCACCACATCGATCTGGCCGCTCATCTGAAGGGCCCGGAATACGCCGACGCCGACGATCGAACCGAAGAAGCCTCCGACGGTCATCACCGCCGCCATCTTCAGGTCGACTCCCCCGCGCCGCATGTGGACCATCGCGCCCGAGACGCTCGCGCCGGTGATCTGGGTCGTCGCCGACGCGACCGCGACCGTCGGCGGGATTCCATAGAAGATCAGCAGGGGCGTCGTCAGGAACCCCCCGCCGACGCCGAACATGCCCGACAGCACGCCCACGGCGAAGCCGAGCAGGATGATGAAGATCGCGTTCACCGACTGACCGGCGATGGGAAGATAAATGTGCATCGGGCCGGCAAAGCCTAGCCGGAAACCGCGCTTCCGGCCAAGCATCTCCTCCATTCCCCCCTGAGGGGAGGGGTGGATGGGGGCTAGAAGTCGCCTGCCAGCGTAACTGCGGGCCCCGAGCCGGGTCTCGCGTTGCCGGCGAACCGCTGACGCCAGTCCAAATGAACCCGTACGTTCTTCCTGACCCGCATGGTGATGCGGGGGCCGGCATCGACGCGATAGACGCCCGGCTGCGCCCCTCCCCACACACCGAATCCAGCTGAAAATTGCTTGTAGACCGGCCGAGTCAGGGTCAGCGAACCGTCGACGAACTTGTCGCGCGTGCGGGCGCCGACCACTCCACCCTGGATGTAGGTGTCGAGCAGGAAGTGTAGCGGCATGGGCCGGTCGTAGACGCCGGCCTCAAAGAACAGGGCGAAGGCGCTTCGGCCCCCGCCAAAACGGCCAAGGCGCTGTCGGCGCTCACCCGTGATCCACAGCGGAACGCCGCGAACCGGCTGGACTCTGAGGCCGGCAGCAACCTCGCCGCCGCGACGGCCCACCTCGCTCGAGCTGCGAAGGCTCGCAGCAATCTGCCGGGTGAAATTGTAGGTAAGACGCGCGCCCGCCTGGCTTGCTCCGAGCGAGCCACCGCTCGCAAGCGACTGAGTCCCCGATGTGCCGGCCTGCTGGGAGCGAAGCATCGCCCACATCGTCAGCTGCAACCGGTCAATTCCGTTTCGCCGCAAGGTTGCGGGAATGCTCTGCCGAGGCGCAACGACGTTCGATTGAAGAGGCGGCATCGCGTTCGCGGCAATTCGCGACAGCGGCCATTCGTCGAGCACGGGTATTGGAGAATAATGTTGCTGGCGAGGCGCAGGGAGAAGACTGTCGATCGCCGGATAGCGGCTTTGCGCAGCTACGGGATAATAGACCGGCACTGCCACGGGACGGATCACCTGCATCGGGCCGTAGGGCTGGGCATAAGCGTAGCCGGCGATCGGGGGTGCTGGCGCAACAGGCTCGATCGGCGGAAATTGGGTGGGGACGATAGGTGGAGCTTTGGCCTCGCTCGGGTCGATTCGGAATATCTCGGCACCTGGCAGCATGCCCAATGTCGCCGCGCGAAACCCTGCCCATCCGAACACTGCGAGCGCGAGAAAGCGGAGCGACGGCTTCATTGCGGCAACTCCGCCGGGAAGATGTGCCTGGTCTTGTCCCACCGCGTTGCGCCGCCTCCGAGGTGAAGCGACACCGCGCGGGCTGCGGACAGCATCGCCACGACATTGCCGACGACGAGCCGGGGAATGGACAGGATGCCCTCGCCCAACCCGTAGGCCGAAGTGGTAAATGCCGCACGCATGAAGATTCGCCAGGCAAGGAGCCAGCCGTTGACGGTCAACAACGTCACGATCGCGGGATCCAGCCGCGCCTTGATCGGTGCTCCGAGCGCTTCGGCGAGCCAGATCTGGGACCACAGGAACGCGGCCGCATAGGCGGCGAGAAGCAACAGAGCCGCTAGCGGCCCGCGACGGTCCCGCATCCTCATCCACCGTTCGCCGAGCCCACCGCTCCAGCCGAGGCGGTCCCAGCCGGAAAGCGCAATTCCGCCTAGCCAGCGCGCCTTCTGCCGCACCGCGCTTCCGAGCGTCGCCGGAAAATGCCCGCGGCTCGCAACCACTCCGCGCTCTCCCGGTCGAGCGGGCAGCCGGACGAACATCGTCTTGAGGCCGAGCGCGCCGATCCGGAGTCCGACCTCATAATCCTCGGTCATGCTGTTTCCCGCGAATGGCTTGCCGTCCTGCATCGCGGCAAGCTGCGACAGCGACTTCCGGCCGATCGCGCAGCCGACCCCCGCAAGCGGGATCGCGGCCCCGACTGCCTCTCGAACAACCAGCTCCTTGATGTGCGCCTCGGCGAACTCGTCGCAATAATGACCGGCGATCCAGCGGGAATGCTTGTCCGGAAGCGGAAGCACCGGGAGCTGGATCACCGCCGCGCGATCTATCAGGCGGTCGAACACCTTAAGCTCCAGCGGATGAACGACGTCTTCGGCATCGTGAAGCACGACCGCGACGGCGGAGCGGCCGGTCTCGATCTCGTAGGCCAGCAGCGCATCATAGAGGTGATTGAGGCAATCGGCCTTCGTGGTTGGACCTTCGCCGTCCACCTCGACCGGCTCAATCCTGTCGTCCTTCACGGCAGCGATCGCCGCCGCCGTCGCCGGGTCGTTCCGATAATATCCGACGAAGATGCGATAGTTCTCGTAATCGAGCCGAGCCGTTGTCGCCCGAAGCATCGAAGCGATCACGGACGATTCATCCCATGCAGGAACGAACATTGCGATGAATCCTGCTTCGCCAGTCCCGCCAAGCGAACTCGCGAACGCGCGTGGATAACGAGTGTAGACAGCCAGCGAACGCCACGTCGCCCGCGCGAAATAGATGATGTCGACCATCAGGTCGTTGACCGCGAAAAGCAGGAAGCCCGCGCCTGCGAACAGGGCGAGTTCAGCCGCGACGCGGCTCAGGATTTCAGCAAGCGCCATTCGCTGGCGGAGCTAGCGAATCAATCCAATGCGGTCGGGTATCGCTCGGTCCATCACGCCCTCCCCTGGCGAATCATCCAAAACCGAGCGATCAAGCCAATGGCATAACCATTGTTAAACAACAAGATCGTGTTTGGGAGGGGCGTCAGCTCCGCTTCGTGCCGACGCTAAGAAGCACATTCAACCGTTCCTTCACGGCGTCGGCGAGGTGCGTGTCGACGACCGGCGCGCTGGTGAAACGTACGCCGAGCGGGTTGACGGGGGTTCCACCCATCCTGACCTCGAAATGGACGTGGGGACCGGTCGAAAGGCCGCTCGACCCGACATAGCCGATGACCTGGCCCTGGCGGACGAAGCTGCCGGGCTGGGCGACGATCTCGCTCATATGGCCGTAGAGGCTGACGATGCCGCTGCCGTGGGCGATCTGGACCTCTCTGCCGTAGCCGCCCGCCCAGCCTGCCGCGACCACCCGGCCGTCGCCGGCGGCGACGATCGGGCTTCCCCAGCTGGCGCCGATGTCGAGGCCGGCGTGGAAGCGGGTGAAGTGGAGGATCGGGTGATAGCGGTAGCCGAAGTAGGAGGTGATGTGCCCATCGACCGGCATCATCATCCCGCTCTCGACGGGCGCAGGCTTTGCGGCGTTGGCGGCGTCGATCCACTCGCTCCGGCCGTTGGCCGTCCAGCGGACGAGCTGGAGCGCTGACGATCCAACGCGGCTAAGGCCGGCGTAAAGCAGCTGCCGATTGCTCCCGAGGACGAGGTCGAAGCTGTCGCCCGCTGAGACATCGCCGACGTCGATCTCGGTCGCGAGCGCGGAAAGATACTCGGCTGCGACGTCCGGCGAGGCGCCCGCTGCCCGAAGCGACCAGTAGAGCTCGTCGCCGGCACGGCCGCGAATTCGGAGGGGAGTTACCACGATTGCCGCGGGTTGCGATGGTTGCGGCGCGGCCTGCGGGACGAACGCCCGCTTGGGCGCGAACTCGATCGGCTGGGCGGCGGCGGTGGGCGCCATCGCCATTCCGGTCACCCCACCGCTCGACAGCGGCGCGACGCCGAGCGCGTGCCACTGGCCCTGCTCGTCGCCCGAAAGCTCCGCAGGCCGGGGCAGCGACGCCCAGGCGACGGTGCTGCACAGAAGGGCGAGCATGCCGGCGCTTTTCCAACCTGGCCTCGGCCAGCTTGGACGAAGCGACCGCCTCAGCGGATGCGCATGGCTTCGTGACTTGAACACGGCGTCCGTGATGGCGAATCAAGGTTAAGACCGTCCTAAAATCGGCTCGTCGAAGGAACCTTGCGCCGCCGCCAATCGCTGCCACATTCAACCTATGGCGCCGCGTTCAGACGCTCCGGTCAGGGCCATCCTGGGCCCGACCAACACCGGCAAGACCCACCTCGCGATCGAGCGGATGTGCGGCCATTCCTCGGGCGTGATCGGCTTTCCGCTGCGTTTGCTGGCGCGCGAGGTTTACGACCGCGTCGTCGCCATCAAGGGCGAGAAGCAGGTCGCGCTGCTGACCGGGGAGGAACGGATCGTTCCTCCTACGGCGCGCTACTTCCTCTGCACCGCCGAGAGCATGCCGGTCGCGAGCAGCGACACGCACGACGGCGACCTCCAGCGCGATTTCGCCTTCGCGGCGATAGACGAAGCCCAGCTCGGGATCGACCACGAGCGCGGTCACGTCTTCACCGACCGAATGCTCCGCGCGCGCGGGCGCGAGGAGACTTTGATCCTCGGCTCCGACACGCTGAAGCCCATCATTCGCGAGCTTCTGCCCGACGCCGAGATCGTCAGCCGTCCGCGATTCTCGACCTTGCGCTATTCCGGGAGCGTGAAGCTGTCGCGGCTTCCGCCGCGGTCCGCCGTAGTCGCCTTCTCTGCCGAGCAGGTCTACGCGCTCGCCGAGATGCTGCGGCGCTTCAAGGGCGGCGCGGCGGTGGTCATGGGCGCCCTGTCACCCGCGACCCGCAACGCCCAGGTCGCGATGTTCCAGCGCGGCGAGGTCGATTATCTCGTCGCGACCGACGCGATCGGCATGGGCCTAAACATGGACGTCAGCCACGTCGCCTTCGCCGGACTGGAGAAGTTCGACGGCCACCGCGACCGGCGGCTGACCATCGCCGAGATGGCACAGATCGCGGGGCGCGCCGGCCGGCATCAGCGCGACGGAACGTTCGGGACGCTCGGACTGACCGAGGAAGGCGCCGGCCTGAGCGACCAGGAAGTCGCGGCGATCGAGGAGCATCGCTTCCGGCCGCTCGACTGGCTCTATTGGCGCAACGCCGACCTCGACTTCGCCGACGTTCGCTCGCTGATCGGAAGCCTCGAGATGAAGAGCGACGATCCGGTACTGAGGCCGGCGCCCGAAGCGATCGATCTGGCGGTGCTGAAGCTCATCGCCGAAGATCCCGCAATCGTGGCACGAAAAGGCGCCCAGGCTCGGCGCCTCTGGGCGACCTGCGGATTGCCCGACTTCCGCAAGGTCGGCCCGATGCATCACAGCCGAATGGTGCGCCGCTTGTTCAGCTACATCGGCGAGGGCGGCCATATCCCGCACGAATGGTTCGCGGCGGAGGTCGCCCGGCTCGACAACATGAGCGGCGATATCGAGGCGCTGGCCGACCGCCTCGCGAGAATCCGCAGCTGGGCTTACATCGCGCACCGTTCCGACTGGCTGAAAGAGCCGGCCAAATGGGCGGAACGCACGCGCGAGGTCGAAGCGCGGCTATCCGACGCCCTGCACGAGCGTTTGACCCAGCGCTTCGTCGATCGCCGGACGGCAGTGTTGGTTCGAGATATCGGCGCGCGCGGAGCGGATGCCCTTCCCGTAACCGTTGCGGCCGATGGAGAGGTGAGCGTTGGACCCGAGCCGATCGGCCATTTGACTGGCTTCGATTTTCGGGTCGATCCATCGGCCCGCCTTGCCGACAAGCGCCTCCTTCTCGCAGCCGCAGAGCGCCGCCTCGGCGATGAGCTTGAGCGCCGCGCCAATGCGCTGATCGAGTCCGGCGATGAGACATTCAGCCTCATTGTCGAAGCTAACGGCGGTCCGGTCGTCGCGTGGGGCGAGCATGTCCTCGCTCGGATTTCGCCGGGCCGCTCGTTACTTGAGCCGGCGCTTCGGACTGCTCGCGCCCTTGACCGGCTATCCGCCCAAAGTCGCGGCGCGCTTAGAACTCGCCTCGAGCAATGGCTGGACCGCCAGATCGACTTGCATCTGAGGCCGCTCAAGAAGCTCGCCGCCGCCGCGACGGACCCGGCGAGCACAGCTGGAGTACGGGCGCTCTCGGCGATGCTCGCCGACGCCGGAGGAGCGCTGCCGCGAAAATCGGTGCTGAGCGCGATCAGCCATCTCGAGCAGGCGGACCGCCGGGCGCTGCACCGGCTTCGTGTGCGCCTGGGTCCGCTCGATGTGTTCCAACCACAGCTTCTGAAACCCGCCGCGCAATTTTGGAGGGCCGCGCTTCAGTCGGTGCGTCAGGGACAGCCGATGCCTGCACTTCCAGCGGCCGGAGCGGCCATGCTCGGCGGCGATGCGGATCCCCGCGGCGCAGCGCTCGCATATCGGCGTAGCGGCCGGACCTGGATCAGGATCGACCTCGCCGATCGGCTCGCCAGCCACGCGCGGAAAGTACGCTCCGCTGGCGGCGCGGACCCAGTGGATGCCGAGCTCGCGACCTCGATCGGTCTCGACGCTGAGGCCATTGCTCGACTGATGGCAGAGGTCGGCTTCACGCGCGCGGGCGATTCGTGGCGGTGGCGCGGGCGACGCGGGCCGCGGCCTGAGCAGCGCGGAGCGACCGGTCATGCCTTCGCCGAACTGGCGAAGCTCAAGAAGACGTGAGGATCGACCGCTTCCTTTTCTTCATCCGGCTGGTGAAAAGCCGCACCCTCGCGCAGGGCATCGTTGAGGAGGGCCATGTCCGGATCGACGGAAAGCGCATCGAGAAATGCTCCGAGGAAGTGCGCGCCGGAAGCGTGATCGCGCTCCCGCTCCACGACCGCGTTCGGGTCCTGCGGGTGCTCAATCTTCCCACGCGCCGGGGCCCTGCCGCCGAAGCCCGCGCCTGCTACGAAGAGCTGGGAATTGACGAGCCGAAGCCCGCGACATAGCGAGGCGTCAAAGGGAGCGAGTTTCAATGACCTACGTCGTCACCGACGCCTGCATCAAATGCAAATATATGGATTGCGTCGAGGTTTGCCCCGTCGACTGCTTCTACGAGGGCGAAGTGATGCTGGTCATCAATCCCAATGAGTGTATCGATTGCGGCGTGTGCGAACCCGAGTGCCCGGCCGAGGCGATCCTTCCCGATACCGAGAGCGGGCTCGAGAAATGGCTCGAGCTCAACACCAATTTCTCCGCCGACTGGCCCAACATCACGCGCAAGAAAGACAGCCCCGCCGACGCCGACGAGCACAAGGGCGAAGAGGGGAAGTACGATAAATATTTCACGCCCGACCCGGGCGCCGGCGACTAGAAACGGCAGGCGCAGCTTATTGGCGGACCGTGAACGTGTAGCTAAGGCCGGCTCCTCCGGACAGCTGATTGCGGAAGCCGAATTCCCGAATGATCGGTGACTTAGCGGCGTCTCTGACCAACCTCTCATAGCGCGCGAAGCCGAAAGCGCCCCAGCGATTGCTGAACTGGTATGAGAGCCCGCTTGCGAGGGCGGCGGCATGCACACCGCCGCTGGGACGATAAACGGGCAGGCCGGACGCAAGCGACGCCGCCGGAGTGATGCCGAAGTACGCGCGTTCGTAGCGCCCGTCCGAAAACAATAGTCGGGGACCGATCGAAAACACGTATCGATCGCCGTCGCGCCAGATTTTGTCAGCGCCGATGCTGCCCACGAGGCCGTGATGGCCGCCGAGGCCCTTCAGGAGCTCGGCCCGAATGCGGATGGAGTCGGTCACTTCATATTGGGCGAAGGCTCCCGCCTCGATGGTTCTGGAAACATTTCCTACCGGCGCGCCCACGTCCGACTGCCTGCGCCGGCCTTCCAAATTGGCTGCCGGACCGAACGAGAAGCCGTGGCTGGAAACGACACTTATGGCCGGACTGTCATCGGGCGCACTAAATCTGAATTCGTGTGTGCCGCGCGCCGTATTGATGCGGAACAGCGGTGCCACTTCGGTGTCGTCAGCGCCGATGAATTTGGGCTGCAGCTGAGCCCCGAGCCCAACCCGGACACGAATGTCGTTGCTGTCCTGGGCAACAGCAGCGCTCCATGCCGGAAGGAGCAGCGCGGAGGCGGTGAGCAAGTGCTTCATGACTGCCGTAACCTCTGTTCTGACCTTTGGTTGCACATCCGTATCGGCCTCGGCGCGCTCACGCTTAGCGGTGGCCGATGAGCTTCTCAACGATGAGGTCGGCCGCTTCGTCCGCACTCATCGTGGTCGTATCGATGCGCAATTCAGCATCTTCGGGCGGCTCGTACGGGCTGTCGATGCCGGTGAAATTCTTGAGCTCGCCGGCGCGCGCCTTGGCGTAGAGGCCTTTGACGTCGCGCTTTTCGGCTTCGGCGAGCGGCGTATCGATGAAGATCTCGAAGAACTCGCCTTCCGGGATCATCTGCCGCACCATCTGTCTCTCCGCCCTGAACGGCGAGATAAAGGCCGTGAGGACGATCAGGCCCGCATCTGACATCAACCGCGCCACTTCGCCGACGCGGCGGATATTCTCGATGCGGTCCGCCTCGGTGAAGCCGAGGTCGCGGTTCAGGCCGTGGCGCACATTGTCGCCGTCGAGCAGGAACGTGTGGCGTCCGCGCGCCGCGAGCTTCTTTTCAACGAGGTTGGCGATGGTCGACTTGCCCGCTCCGGAAAGGCCCGTGAACCACAGCACCGCCGGCTTCTGGCCCTTGAGATGGGCATGGGTCTCGCGGCTGACGTCGAGGTGCTGGCGATGGATGTTGAGCGCGCGGCGAAGCGCGAAGTGAATCATTCCGCATCCGACCGTCGCGTTGGTCAGCTTGTCGATCAGGATGAACCCGCCGAGCGCCTTGTTGGGGCTGGACCCTTCGACTGCGTAGGGCTCGAACACGATTTCGCGATCGGTCGCGATCGATGCGACGCCGATTCCGTTCAGGCCCAAAGTCTTCGCCGCGAGATGCTCGAGCGTGTTGACGTTGATCTCATACTTTGGCTCGTGGACCATTGCGGTGACGAGCTGCGTGCCGAGCTTCATCCAATAACCGCGGCCCGGCAGAAGCTCTTCGTCGGCCATCCACACGATTGTTGCCTCGAACTGGTCGGCGGCTTCGGGCGGATCGGCTGCCGCGGCGATGACGTCCCCGCGCGAACAGTCGACCTCGTCGGCGAAGGAAATCGTCACCGACTGCCCGGCAACCGCCTCATCCAGGTCGCCGTCAAGCGTGACGATGCGATCGACACGGGTCATCCGCCCTGAGGGAAGCACGCGGACTTCAGCGCCCGGTCGCAGGCTTCCTGAAGCGACCTGCCCCGAGAACCCGCGGAAATTCTGGTCGGGGCGGTTGACCCATTGAACCGGCATCCGCAGCGCCTTCTGCGCATCCGCCGTCGCATCGATCGGCACCGTGTCGAGATGCTCGAGCAGCGTCGGCCCGTCGTACCAGCCGGTGGCATCGGTCCGACGCATGATGTTGTCGCCGTTGAGGCCCGACACGGGAATCGCGGTCCAATCCGTTATTCCGGTGTGCCCGGCGAATGCGCGATAATCGGCGACGATGGCCTCGAAGGCACCTTCGTCATAATCGACCAGGTCCATCTTGTTCACGGCAAGTACGAAGCGGCGGATGCCGACCAGCTTCGCGAGGTAAGAATGCCGCCGCGTCTGGGTCAGCACCCCCTTGCGCGCATCGACCAGAAGCACGGCGAGGTCCGCCGTCGAGGCGCCGGTGACCATGTTGCGGGTATATTGCTCGTGCCCCGGCGTATCGGCGACGATGAACTTGCGCTTCTCGCTCGAGAAGAAGCGGTAGGCGACGTCGATCGTGATGCCCTGTTCGCGCTCCGCCGAAAGGCCGTCTACCAGCAGCGCGAAATCGATCTTCTTGCCCTGCGTCCCGTGGCGCTTGCTGTCGTGCTCCAGCGCTTCGAGCTGGTCGTCGAAAATCTGCTTGGACTCGTAAAGCAGCCGCCCGATCAGCGTCGATTTTCCGTCATCGACGCTTCCGCAAGTGATGAAGCGCAGAAGCTCCTTCTGCTCCTGCTCGGCGAGCCAGGCTTTGACATCGACAGGAGCGTTCAAAAGTAACCCTCCTGCTTTTTCTTCTCCATCGAGGCGCTGCCGGCGTCGCGGTCGATCGCCCGGCCCTGCCGCTCCGAGGTCTTGCTGACCAGCATCTCGGCGACGATGCCCTCGACGGTATCGGCATCGCTCTCGATTGCCCCGGAGAGCGGATAGCAGCCGAGCGTTCGAAATCGCACCTTTCGCATGACTGGCTGCTCGCCATTCAGCGGGAAGCGGTCGTCATCGACCATCAGGATGAGCCCGTCGCGCTCCACGGTCGGGCGGTCGGCGGCGAAATAAAGGGGCACGATCTCGATGCCCTCGCGCATGATGTATTGCCACACGTCGAGCTCGGTCCAGTTGGACAAGGGGAAGACCCGCATGCTTTCGCCCTTGTTCTTCTTCACATTGTAGAGCGACCAGAGCTCGGGGCGCTGGCGCTTCGGGTCCCAGCGATGATTGCGGCCGCGGAAGCTGAACACGCGCTCCTTCGCCCGGCTCTTCTCCTCGTCGCGCCGCGCGCCGCCGAACGCTGCATCGAAGCCATATTTGTCGAGCGCCTGCTTTAGCCCCTCGGTCTTCCACATGTCGGTGTGACGGGGCCCGTGGTCGAACGGGTTGATCCCTTGGCTCATCGCTTCGGGGTTCTTGTAGACGATGAGCTCGATTCCGGGCTCCGCGCCAACCTTGTCGCGAAGTGCATACATGTCCCTGAACTTCCAGGTCGTATCGACGTGGAGGAGCGGGAACGGCAGCGGGCTCGGGAAGAATGCCTTCCTCGCAAGGTGAAGCATAACCGCCGAATCCTTGCCGATCGAGTAAAGCATCACCGGCTTGTCGGCCTCGGCGACCGTCTCGCGCAGGATCTGTATGCTTTCGGCCTCGAGCCGGTCGAGATGCGTCAACACGCGCACTTTTGACTGTGATCCCCGCTTGAGATGATTGTACTCGCGCGCCTTAGCACGCGCGCCGCTCGTGACGAATGATTTGGCATTTTCGGCGCCGGAACAGCTTCTCGGCGCAAATCACTCAAGTCATTAGATAAACCCATGTAAGCAAATCGTTTCTGTTCATCCCGCACCCGAAACGTTCTGCCGTTGATGGTTTAACGGCCGTTTACCGTCGGCTTCCGCAGCCTCCGCATCCGTGATTCCTTCCACTGTGGGAACAGGTGGGAGAGGGCCGATGGGTCGCCGCGCAGGCTGGGGCGTGCTGCTCGTGGGCGCTATTGCGCTCATGTCGCCACAAACAGGATTGGCTCAATCTTACGGTCAGACATCGACCGGCACGAGTTACATCGCCGGTCCGAATTTTCTCGGAACGCGGGCCGTGCCGATCAGGGCGGATCGATTCTCCGACAGCCTGAAGCGAGCGCGAGAGGATGCGACGGCGTCACCGGGCATGCAGCGGCTGATCGCGCCGGCGCGCAATCTTCCCCCGTTGCAAAAGCTCGCGTTCATTCAGCAGGCGGTGACCAACAACATCCACTGGATCTCCGACGCGACCGAATGGGGCCAGCATGATTATTGGGCCAGCGCCTCGCAGACGCTCGCTCACGGCGCGGGCGACGCGAAGAATCGCGCGATCGTCAAGTTCCAGGCGCTGCGTGCGCTCGGATTCAGGAACTCCGACCTGTTCCTCACGCTCGCGCGCGACAGCGTGGGCGGGCCTTTGACGGTCGTGACGGTGCGGACCGCGGGACGCTATTACATCATGGACGATACCGGCTCTCCGCCCTTCGCAGCGGAGCAGCGCCGCCTGGAATTCCAGCCGCAGATGAGCTTCGGAATGTACGGAGCCTGGGTGCATCTCCAATCGGCGCAGCTGCCGCAGGCGACCATTGCCTCGGCGAGGACCGACAGCAGCATCGTCGCTCGAAGGTAGTTCCGCATAATCGAGCGTCGCCGTGCTATGCCGCCGCTTCGCAGGCGGAGATCGACAATGCGCGTATTCCGGAACATCGCTGTGCTCACCGTTTCGCTGGGGCTTGCGGCTTGCGCGCGTGAGCAACGTCCGCCCGCTGCCGCTTATCCTCCTTCCTCGGGTGCCGAGCGGCCGCCCTCGCGCGCCGCTGCCGTGTCGGCGGCGGATTTCGTCGCGATCAACGGATCGATCGACCTGTTCGTCATTCGCTCATCGGAGCTGGCGCTTCGGCGCTCATCGTCAGCTCGCATCCGCGATTTCGCATCGCAGCTGATCGAAGCGCACAAGGGGACGAGCGCGCAGCTATCCTTTGCCGGGCGAAGACTGAACCTGCTCCCATCAGCGACTTTGCGACCGGCCGAGCAGGCGATGCTCGACAGCCTGCAGTCCTCCACTCAGTTCGACGCCGAATATGTGCGCGACCAGCGTGCGGTCCATCGCCAGGCCATCGCCATCGACAGCGCCTATTCCGCCAGGGGCGCGAGCCCGACTTTGCAACCGGTTGCGGCGGCGGCCCTGCCCATTGAACAGCGGCATTTGGGGATGATCGCCTACCTTTAGGAAAGCTTTCCGATCCGTCCACGGCGGTTCAGGTAAAAGCGCCGGTAACCATGGTCCCTAAGCCTATTTTCGCTCTGTTTTGCGAAACGCTGGTCCATGGCGACCCGCAATCGTTCCCGCATGGCGCTGGCAGCATCGGCTGCCGCATTGGCCCTGATGCCCGCGACCGCATCGGCGCAGGCAATATCCGGCGCCGCAGCGTCTCTAACCTGGTCGAAAAGCGAAGCGATCCTCGGCGCCCCGAGCGCCTTGCAGGCGATCCTCGCACAGCAGCATGCTGCGCCCCGCGTCCAGGTTGCGCCGGCTTCCTACTCGATCCCGCAAGTTGCGAGTGCAGTGCTTCGAGTGCAGTCATCCGATGAAGGCGTGCATAGCGGCCGTCCGGACGTATTCGGTTCGGTCGCGCTTCGAGTTGACCATACGCCGCTCGACGCCCGCTGGCATGCCGTCGAGCATGCTGCCGTCACCGGAAGCGCTGCGAAGTTCGCAGAGTCGTTCAAGCGCGCTGCGCCCCTGAAGCAACTCGAAGCCGTCAACTGGTACGTGAATGGCCGGGTACAATTCGAGGACGACTGGCGGCACTTCGGACGGGCGGACGTCTGGTCGTCGGCGAACGAGACGCTTCGCAGCGGTCGCGGCGATTGCGAGGATTATGCGATCGCCAAGATGCAGATGCTTCGCGCCGCCGGCTTCCCTGAGCATGACCTTTATCTCGTCGTCCTCCGCGATCTCGTCCGCCGCGCGGATCATGCCGTGCTGGTGGCCCGCGCCGCGGGCCGGATGGTCGTCCTCGACAATGGCACCGACGAGCTGGTCGATACCGACAAGGTGAGCGATTACCGTCCGATGCTGACCTTCGCCTCATACGGCGAATGGACGCACGGCTACCGGGTCGATCGGGCTCCCGTCTATATCGCGGAAAATCGTGCCACGCCGGTCGCCCCTGCGTCAGCCGATCAGCGCTCGCGAAGCGCGTCGCTTCTGGCCTTCAACACTGGCTTCAAGAGGTAGGTCAAGACGCTCTTCCGGCCGGTGATGATTTGCGTGTTGGTCATCATCCCGGGAGTGATTGGAAGCGGGTGGCCGGAGGCCATCAGGTAGCTCTTGTCGGTCTCCACGATCACCGTGAAATAGGCTTCCTTCTTCGCCTCGTCGTAGATCGAGTCGGCGGAGACCTGGACGACCTTTCCGTCGAGACCCCCGTAAATCGAGAAGTCGTATGCGGTGACCTTCACCAGCGCCCGGTCACCGACCTTGATGAAGGCGATGTCGCTCGGCCTCACCCGCGTCTCGACGAGCAATTTGTCGCCGAGCGGCACGACTTCCATGATCTTCTGGCCGGGCTGGACGAACGAACCGATCGTCGTGACCTGGACGTCGTTCACCACGCCATCCACGGGAGAACGAATCTCGCTGCGGTTCTGCTTGCCTTCAGCGCCGCGCAGCGACTGCTCGTTGACGGCGATCTTGGCATTGACCTGGCTGCGCTCGTCGAGCGCCTGCTGCTTGAACTCGAAGCCCGCCTGCGCTGCTTGAGCCTGCGCCTCGCGCACCGCCGCCTGGGCTTTGCCCTGCTGCTCACGAGCGGCCGCGATCCGGCCCTGGATGTCGACCACTTCGCGCTGCTTGTCGAGCAGGTCGGTCTCGGGAACGATATGCTTCGCCGCCAGCGGAGCCATCATCTGAACCTGGTGCTGGGCGAGCGCGAGCGTGCTCGTCAGGCTGCTGATCGTCGCCGCCGCTTCGGCTGCGTCGCGCCGCGCCTGGTCGGCAGTGGCCTGGGCCGCCGCAACCTTGCTGTTAAGCGCGGACTCGCGCGCCGCCCGAAGCGCTTCCTCGCCGGCGCAGTCGGGACCGTCGCAAGCGATATTCTTCCCCATGCCTTCCGCGGTGAGCCGCGCCGACCGCGCTTCGAGCGATTCCGTCTCGGCCTGGATCTGGCCGACCTGCGAAGCATTTTCGGGATTATCGAGGCGAACGAGCAGCTCGCCTTTGTGAACCCGCTCACCCGAGCGCACGAGGAGCTCGCTAATGGTCGCCGGGTCGGCGGCGGTGATCGTCTGGAGCTTGCTCGACGGGATGACCTTGCCCTCGCCCCGCGTCACTTCGTCGACCTGGGCGAGGCTTGCCCAAATCACGAACAGCGCGAATGCGACGGCGGTCGCGACGATGATCATTCGCGCGCCGGTCATCGGCTTGCGATGCCTGATCGCGGGTCCGACGAATGGAAGGGTAGCCATGTTACGCTTGCTCCGGATTTCCGATTATCTGCTGCCCGTCGTGGTCCCCGCGGCGGATGCCGTCGCGACCTGGTGCGCCGGCGAAGCTGTGCCCTGCGACGCGATCATGCGCGCCGTGGCGCTTCCGCTTTCGTTCGGGGCGGGGATGTTCAACGTCCATCCCTTGCTGGTGTCGAGAAGGCCACCCACGTCGTCGTCCGCGCGAGGAACAGGCGGCCCGACCTGCGCTTGGGCGATAATCACTGTGGCGGCGTCCGTCTGATCGGATGGAGCCGGCGGTGCCGGACGCATGCTCAGCGGATCGCGCGGTTCGCCGATGTAGCGGCCGGTGAATGCTGCCGGCTGGCCCCATTCGCCGGGCCAGCGATAGAAGATGTGCTGGCCGATGTCGGCGACCTTCGCGAGCAACGGTGCCCAGCGGGGAGCCACATAGTCGGCATGGTAATGCGTAGCCTCGCCGACGGACGTCTCGACATAACCGGACAGCGCGGCACGGGCGATCAGCTGGGCCTCATGCCAAGCGTCCGCGGACGGACGGCGGTAAAGCGCGCCATCGCAGACGAACGTGAACTGGCAAGTGCCGCTTCCGGCGCCCTGATAGACGACGCCGCAAATCGATTTCGGGAACGCGGGATGGCGAAGGCGGTTGAGAACCACCTGCGCGACCGCGCGGCGTCCTTCGACGGGCTCAAACCCCGCCTCGTAATAGACGGCCTGGGTGAGGCAAAGCAGCGCCCGCTGCTCATCCAGCGTGCTTCCGCTGATCACGAACGGGCGCGCCGAGTGCAGCGGGCCATTGGAGAAAGGCAGCGCCGCGTTAATGATTCGCGCCTGGTCGCCGACCGCCTGCATGTCCGTTGCAGCCGTGCCGCTGGTCGCCTGAACGAGCGCCGCGGCCTTCGCCGGCGGGACGTTGGCGGTGATCGTCGCAGCCGTCGCCGCCTCGCGCATCGACATCAGCGCGATGGCCGCCGCGCCGATTCCGAGCAGGGCAGCTGCGCTGGCGAGCGTCGTCGATCGACGCGGCCAATGGACCTTGGGCAGTCGAAGCGAGAAGGCGCGCATGTTACTGCGCCGCCTGTTGAGCGCTTGCCGCCGAGCTCAGGTGCTTGAGGATCTGGTCGCGCGGACCGTCGGCGATGATCTTGCCGGCTTCGATCACAATCAGGCGGTCGAGGATCGAGAGCATGTTGTGGCGGTGGGTCGAGACGACGAGCGCCTGGTCGGAAGCCAGCGCGGTCTTGAGATGCTCGATGAAATAGAGCTCGGTCTGCGTGTCCATCGAACCGGTCGGTTCGTCGAGGAACAGCAGCTTCGACGGGCTGACTAGCGCGCGGGCCAGCACCAGCAGCGACCGCTGGCCTCCCGACAGGCGGCTTCCGCGCTCACCGACCGGCAGGTCGAACCCCGCCGCGTCGCGCGACAGGAAGATATCGGCGCCCGAACGGACCACGGCATCGATCAGCTGGTTATCGTCGGCCTGGGCCGCGCCGAGCATCAGATTGTCGCGCACCGTACCGCTGAACACGTCCGCGTCCTGGCTCACGAAGCGAAACGCCTCGCGCAACTGGTGCGGGTGATATTGGCGGCTGTCGAGTCCATCGACCAGCATCTCGCCGCCGGTCGGGGCATAAAGCCCGCAGAGCACCCGGCCGAGCGTCGACTTGCCCGAAGCGACGCGGCCGATGACTCCGATCCGCTCGCCCGGATTGATCTTGAGATCGATGCCGTCGAGCGCGTCCCTCGACGCGTTGGGATAACGGAAGGAGACATTGCGCAATTCGAGGTGGCCCGCGCGAATCTCCGGAACGATGCTGAGCACCGCCGTCTGGCGCTCGTCCTGCGCCTCCATCATCCGCTGCAACGAGTCGAGCGTCGCGAACGCCTGCTTGCCGCGCGTGATGAGGAAGGCGAGCTGCCCAACCGGCTGGAGCGAGCGGCCCGAAATCATGATGATCGCGATGATCGCGCCCATCGTCATGTCGCCTGCCTGGAAGCGGTAGAAGCCGCCGATGAGCAGGCCCACGCTGATCGATTGCTGCGAAATGCTCGCGAGATTTACCGCGACCGCGGAAAGCTTGCGCATCCGCTCGCTCGTCGCCGCGCTCATCGATGCATAGCGGCGCCAGCGGCCCAGCATCTGCCCTTCGGCGCGTGCGGCCTTGAGCGTTTCCGCGCCCGAAATCGATTCAATCAGGACGGAATGCTGCAGGCTTGAATCGGCCTGCACGTCCAGCGCGACCTTGCCCATCGACCGTTGGAGGCTGAGGCCCGCGGTCAGCATCACTGCGATGCCCGCCAATGGCACCAGAACAAGCCAGCCGCCGACAAAGGTGATGAAAGCGAGGAACAGGATCAGGAAGGTCAGGTCGACCGCGAGCACTACCGTGGTCGACGCGAAGAAGTCGCGGACCATTTCATAATCTGACACTCGACGCGCGAGCGCACCGGTGCTGCCCTGCCGGTCGGACATTGGCAGGTTCATCACCTTCTCGAACAATTTCTGCGAAAGCCTGGCGTCCAGCCTGCGTCCGACTTCGTCGATCAGCCGCCCGCGCGCCACCCGCAGCGTGAAGTCGAAGACCAACGCGAGGAGGACTCCGAGCGCGAGGACCCACAGGGTCGCCACAGCCTTGTTCGGAATGACCCGGTCGTAAACGTTCATCGTGAACAAAGGCATCGCGAAGGCAAGCAGGTTGACGATGAGTGCGGCAAGAAGGACGGGCCAGAACTCGCGGCGGACCTTCCACACTTCCGACCAGAACCAGTGGCGGCGTTTCGCCTCGTCCCACGGGCGCTCATTCTCGCGCTCGCGAGTGGGATCGGTTTCAACGATGACCGCGCGGCCGGTGTAGGCCGGTTCGAGCTCGACGAGCTTGGTCCACATCGGCTCAGCGAGGCCGGGCGCGTAGATCAAACCGTCATTATCGCGGACGTCGAGGAGAACCGCGGCGCGGTCGTCCTCAAGCTCAAGGATCGCCGGGCATTTCGCCGAAGGCCATCCCTTCAGCCGCCGGGCGATCGTTTCCGCCCGCATTCCGACCTGTTCGAGCGCGGGCTCGGTCTGGTGGAATGGCAGGCGGCCGTCAGCCGACAGGGCAAGTCCCGCCCGAAGGAGGACCGGCGACGAAGGCCGGTCCGCCTGTCGAGCGACAAATGCCAGGCAATCAAGGACGGGATCGATTTCCCGCGACTGCTCAACTTCAAGCCAGTGCATGAAACTCACAGCCCGTCCTCTTATGCGTTAGCGGCCGTTCGGCCCCGTTGGCTCGCCAACGGGCGGCGCGCCACCGGCAGGAGCAGCCGCAGCTGGCGCAAGCGCCGGCGTCGGAATGCTGTTTTCCTGCAGGTCTCCCGGCGGAATCGGATTGACGTGATAGTGCGCCATGTTGGTCGGAATCGCCGCTGCCGGAGCCTGCACGTTCAGGCACTCGATCAGCCGGTTCTCGGCCGCGAGCACGCGATACTGCGCATAGACCTTGGCGAGACGAGCCGTCTCGGCCTGCTGCTGCACATTGTAGCGCGAATTCTGCGCGTCGAGCACGTCAAGCAACGAACGCCGCCCGATGTTGAACTGCTCGCGATACGACAGAAGCAGGTCGTCCGAGATGCGGCTCTGCGTTTCCAGCTCGGTGGCTAGCGCCGACTGGTTCTGCAGGCGGCTCCACGCGGTGCGGACATCTTCTTCGGCCGCACGGGTGCGTTCGAACAGACGGCCGTGGACCTCGTTCTCGCGCTCCTGCTGCTCGCGGACGTTCGCTTCCTTGGTGCCGCCATTATAGAGCAGCCAGCGAAGAACGCCGAGCGCCTGGAGGTCGGTCGTCCGGCCTTCGAAGCCATCGATGTCGTGACCCGCGCGAGCACGGCCCTCGAGGCTGAACTTTGGCCCGAGCTCGGCCTTCGCGGCGCGAACCTCCTCACGCGACGTGGCGAGATCGGCCATCGCTTCGTGGACACGCGGATTGTTGTTGCGAGCCAGCGTCTCCGCTTCCTCCAGCGAAGCCGGCATGCACGGCGTCAGATCGGGCGGCATCGAAACCGTGTCGATCGGAGTGCCGGTCAGCGTGCGGAACGTGATCCCGGCGGTGTCGAGGTCTTCCTGGGCCTCGGTCACTTTCGCGCGGGCAGCCTGGAGCCGTTCTTCGGCCTGCTGCTGATCGGCGATGCTGATCGAACCCTTGGCGACGCCCTCGCGAAGATCGGCGGCGAGCCGTTCATGGAAGGTCACGTTGTCCTGCGCGATCGCCACCAGCCGCTGCTGAAGCAGATAGTCGATGTAGGTGCGCGAGACGTTGAGCGCGACATATTCCGAGCGCTCGGCGACACGCGCGGCGGCCGCATCCGAGCGGGCCGCCTGGCGGCGAATCTCGGCTTCACGACCACCGCTATCGTAGATCAGCTGATCGACGATGAGATCACCCTCGATCGGATAGAGCGTATGATTGGCGATCCCGAGATCGCGGCGGGTCGGATTCCTCAGGCTTCGAACGCCGGCCGAACCTTCGACCGAGATGCGCGGGTAATAGAGCCCCTTGCCCTGCTGGAGTTCCTGTTCCGTCGCAGCGCGGTTGGAGACCGCCTGCCGGATTTCAGGATTAGTGGCGAGCGCCGATTGAACGGCGTCCCGCAGATCCACCGCCCACGCCGGCGAGGCGCTGAGCAGCAGTGCTCCCGGAACGGTGAGCATCCATGACTTCTTCGACATAAGCCCCCCTTTTTGGTCTTTCCTGGTCTTAGGCTGGGCCGCCAAATTACGCCTGGCGGCCCGGGTTATTTTCGGTCAGTTCAACTCATCCATGCACCGGCGGTGCGATATCGGGATGCATCATTTGCATGCCGTGCGCCGAGCCGAAAGCATCGGCAAAGGCGGTGTGTCCGAATGAGACAACGCCCGCGCCATGGCTTGCCAGGGCCTGAAGCGCATCCTGCGCCGCCGCGTGACTCGACACGTTGTTGAGCAACCCGTCGATGTTCACGCCGCCTCCGCCGCCATGAAGCGCGTCGACCAGCACCTTGCTGACGACCTGCTCGTGCTGCGGCGTATTGCCGGCAACGGAGTTGTCCGCCTGGGCCACGCCATGCGATGCGGCCGCCGCGAGCTGCGCTGCCGAAGGCATCACAACCGCCGCTGCTGTTACCGCGCTCGCAGCAGCCGCAGCATGCGCCGGGCCTTCCGATCCATGCGGAAGATCGGTCGGAGCAGCCGATTGGGCGTTGGCCGGGGTGAGCGAATGAGCCGTCTCGACCATATCGTGGACCGTTCCACCGCCCTGCGGAGCAGAGTGGCCGGACGTTCCCGCCGCCAGCGTCGGCTGGACGGTGTGAGCGCTGTCCGCATGGCTTGATCCGGCCGAGGCCGACGAAGCCACCAGGGTGCCGATCGTCGGTGCAAGTGCCGAACTATGCTCGACGCCGCTGACGCTGGCGTGCTCGGACTGCAGGCCGTGCAGGCTGTCCAGCCCGGCGGCCGCAACCGCCCCCATCAGGGCCGCGTTGTGAGCGGCATTGGATGTGCGCTGCTCGTTGTTGTCGTTCGACGAGACCAGCGAGCTGGTGTTGAGCGAGGTCTGCGACACCATCTGGGTCTGCTGAACCGCCAACGGCTGGATCGGCGCCGGCGGCGTGCCGATGGTCACATCGACATGCGTGGTCGCAGTATCGCCGTCCGCGTCGTGGATCGTCGTGTCGAACGAGATTGTCGCATTCTGATCCTGGCTGTTCTGGGTCAGGAACCCGATGTTCTGGATCTTGAACGGGTTATCGTTGACGTCCGTCGTGAACGGCTGGGTCCCGCTGCTGCCTCCGGCCGCACCGAGCGCGCCATTGAAGTTGATGGCAGTGCCGGTGACACCGTCGTCGGAGCCGGCGATCTGCGCGCCGACAATGACCAGGTTGGTGTTGCCGTTTTGATAGTCGTTGGCCTCAATGACGACGAGGCCGTCATTGTTGTCGAGAACGATGCCGGAATAAGCGGTACCCGCAAGGGTGGCGTTACTCTTGATGATGTCACCGTTCTGCACCATCAGCGCTTCAGTGGTATACTGATGCGTAACAGTGTCGTACAACTTCAACACGACAATCATGTCCTCGGTCGTGCCGACGCCGTCCAGTTCGATGAACATTGACGTCGTGTTCTGCGTAGGAACGATGCCGAGGGTGCCCTGCGGATCTGTCGAATAGAGATTGAAGTCGAGAACTTCACCGCCCTGGAGCGTGTTGCCGGCAACACCAGCGGCGCTGCTCGACAGAGTGACCGTCGCGTCGGTGCCTTTGAACAGCTCAAGGCCGCTAAAGGTCGCCGTCGTCACCGGGTCGAACGAACCGTTCGTGCCTTGGGTGGTGCCGGAACCCGCGCTTTCTCCAGTGAACTGAACAAAGAAGTTGTCCTGCAAGTGCACATTCGCAATGTGCGACGGCGAGTTCGACGTCGTGTTGTTCGGATTCCAGTTGACGAAGTCGCCAGCTGATCCGTTCGCGGTCTGCAAAATGCTGAAGCTCTGGATCGGGTGATCGAGAGTGACCGTGTACGTTCCGGCCGCTTTGTTGAACACCAGCGTGCCGGTCTCGTGATCCGTACCTCCCGTTCCTGTGTCGTAGTCGAACGAGAAGGTGTAGCTTGCCGTCGTCGCATTCTCCGCGCCGGGCGTGAGGGTGACGTTCTGCGCGTCGGTCCCGTTCACCTGGATCCCGAAGTTCGACACGCCAATGTCGTCGGGATTTTGGTTGCCGGAACCGCCGTTCGGCGAGTCCGTCCCGATCGTGATCTGCATATCGCCGGTACCGGAGATGGTGCCGCTGTTATCGATCTGCAGCGTCGTATCGACATTGCCGAAGCGCGGTCCGTCGTCCTGGATGCCAAACACGTCCTGACCGACGTTGATGTGCGCAGTGGCCGTATCGCCGTCGAAGTCCGTTACTGTTTGGACAACCTGGATATCCGATGCAGCCGCCGTATGTAGCAGTGCAAGGTCGTCGAGCGCGGCAGCGCTGGATCCCGCCGTCGGGTTCCAGATGTTATGCAGCTCCGTGAAGGTTGCGATACCGGTCGAAGGATCGATGGAGATCGTGAAATAATTCACGCCGCCGAACGAACCCGTGATCGTGTTGCCGGACTGGTTGAGAACGATCTCCCCGCCCTTGCCGTTCGCCACCGTATTGTCGAGCGCGAACAGACCTGACCCCACGTTCGCACCGCTGATGTGCAACGAGTAGCCGACGGTTCCAGGACCATCCGCGCCGAAGTTGACGCTGGCGCCTGTCACAAAGTTGGCCGAGAAGTTGATCGTGTTCGACGCGTCGCCTGAAGGCGCTCCGCCGCTCGCGGTGTCGCTTCCCTCGGGCCGGGTCTCGTCGAGCGTGACCGTGCCGATCGCCGTTCCGCTCGTGGAAGCCGTCGGCCCGTCATCGGTGAAGTGCAGGTTCGCACCGATATTGACACTCTGGCTCCCCGTTGCGGTGTCGCCATCCTTGTCGGTGATCGACGAGGAAGCCGTCAGCGTGATCAGGTTGTCAGCTAGGCTGACAGACTGATCGTTGAACGGAGCGTCGTTGGCGCCGGCCTGCAGCGGATGATCGATCTGCTGCATCTGGTTCAGCGTCACTTGACCTGTGCCGTTGACCGTAACCGAGAAGACCACCGAAGCATCACTATCGCTCGCCGGTGCACTGGCCGCCGTCGAACCCACCACCTCGCCGTTGGCGAGAAGATAAAGGTGGATCGCCGATCCGTGGCTCGAAAGCCCGGAGAGCACGCCCTGCGACGAAACGCCCAATGCGAAGGCAAGGGTCGGGGTCGTGTTGGTGCCGTCCGCGCCCGCCGAGAATGACAGGCCGAAGACTCCGCCGAAGTTGGCCGTCGTCGTGGTCGAGTGATCGGTATTGACCCCGATCGTATCGGCATCGTCCGTCGTCAGGCTAATCGCGCTGTCGTCGCCCTTGGTCACGTTGATCGTCGGCGTATCGTCGTCGACGTTGATGTTGAGGTTGACGGTGTTCGAATGATCGCCGTCGGCATCCTGAACGAAGAAGCTGACATTGATGTCGCTGATATTGTTCTCGGTATTGTCGCCGGCCTGGCCGTCCAGCGACGGATGCATGACAGCGGCGGTCTGAGTGACCGTGTAGTCGCCCGTGGCAGTGTTAAGCGAGATCGAGAAAACATGAACCTCGACGCCGTTCTGCAACTGATCGATCACCATGGTCGTGCCGGTGGTCAGAGCCGTATTGACGCTGAAGCCGGTCGGGAGTCCCGTCTGATCGGCGTTGGCCGAGAAGTGATAGGTCAGCGTACCGTCACCGCCGCTTCCGACGAGCGTTCCGCTCGCGGTGTCCGGAGACGGCGGGTTCGGAAGATCGTCGCCCGTACCGCCGAGGTTGCCGTTGGCGCCCGCGACCGCATCGTCATCGAGATGCGCGACATCCGGCGTTGCTAGCGTCGGGATCGAATCTTCGATTCCGATCGTCAGCGTTGCCGTGGTCGTATCGCCGTCCGCGTCCTGGATCGTGTACGTGAACGTATCCGAGACGCCGCCGACATTGTCCGTGCGCGTGTAGGTGTAATCACCGTTCGCATGGATCTCGAGCGTGCCGTGATCGCCCGCGATCGACAGCACACCACTGCTGAAAGTGGTATCGGTGCCGCCGGTTCCCTGGATCTGAACAACCGAGATCGGCGCGTCAGCGCCGGTCGAGTCGTGGCCGGCTGCACCGCTCGTCGTTCCAACGCCGGTAATCACGTTGCCGGTAGCCGTGCTGCCGCCCGCAAGGATTTCGTCCGTGTCGTTGCGCGCCACCGGAGTGTCGTCGTTGACATTGATCACGAGGCCGCTGTTGGCGCCCGAGTTGGCGGTGACCGTGTCGCCGTCCGCGTCGGTTGCCTGGATGATCGAACCGAGCTGGATCGCGAGATTGTTCTCGGTGTTGTCACCCGTGAGGCCGTTCAGCGTGGGATGATCAAGCTGATCGATCAGGTTGAACTGATAGGCGCCCGTGTTGGCATCCACGGTGAACGTGAACACGGTGTTCGCGCCCGCCGTAGCGGTCAGCGTGTAGATATGCGTGTTCGCATCGAACGACACGTTATAAGTCAGCGCCACGCCCTTCGAGGTGAGGCCCTCGGCCTGCAGCGCCGTGAAGGTGTTCGACAGGCTGTAGGTCAGCGGTGTGTCGGCGCCGCTCAGGAAGAGACCTGAAACGTTGCCGGTTGCCACCGTCGATTCACCAGCGATGTCGCCGGGCCCGCCAGCGATTCCGTTTCCGTCGCCGCCGTCCGAAGCATTGCCGACAATGCCATCCTCATCGACGCTGCCCGAAAGCTGCGTGTTGGTGGCGGCCGGAATGTCGTCCTCGATCTGCACGAGGAACGAGCGCGCGTCGAGGTGGATCGAGTCGCCGTCGGCGTCCGTCACCTGGACCAGGCCGGATAGGTCCAGCGTCAGGTTCTGGTTGTCGTCGTTGGCCGGCGAGTTCGGCAGGTGATCGATCGGAGCATCGAGAGTGACCGTGTAGTTGCCGCTCGAGTCGAGGCTGACCGTGAACACGTGATTCGTGCTCGAGTCGTTGCCGGTGAAGGCGACGAGTTCGCCGCCGACGATCGCATAATGGACCGCGGCGCCGCCCGATGTGAGCGCCGGCAGTCCGCCAAGCGCGCTGGCATCGAGCGAAAACGTGCCGGGTTGGTCGGCGCCGACCGAAACCTGGCTCGCAAGCGATCCGCTCGCGACCGTGGTCTGGCCGTCGCCGTCGGTGATCCCGTTCGGAAGCTCATCCTCATCGACATGCGCCGTGACACTGCCCTCGACCTGCGCGGGCATGTCGTCGTCGACATTGATGACGAAGGCTCCGGCAGCTCCCGTCGCGGAGTCGCCGTCGGAATCGGTCGCAACCACGATCGACGAAAGGTCGAGAAGGAGGTTGGGATCCTCGGTGTTGTCGCTCGCCGTGCCCGCACCCGTCGGGTGGTCGAGCTGGCCCTGCAGGTCAAAAGTCCAGCTGCCGTTGGAATTGACCGTCAACGTGAAGATCGTCTCCCCCGCCCCGATATGGCCGTCGCCATTGAGGTCGGCGCTGGCCGTCAGGACGTTGCCGGCGACCGCGTAGGTCACCGCGTGACCGTTCGAGGTCAGGCTCGGCAAGCCGCTCGTCACGGTGCTGAGGCTGAAGCTCAGCGGCTGGTCGGCGCCGGCGTTGAAGAGCGCGCCGAGGCTGCCCGCGAGACCGCTCGCGCTCGCGCCGCCGGGATCGTCCCCCGGAGCGCTGTCGTTGTTGCCGGTCGCAAGCGCGTCTTCGTCGACGAGCCCGGTTACCAACGGCGTCGGCGGGCCACCGCCCTCACCCGGAGGCGGAACGATGGCAGTCGGGATATCGTCATCGAAGCTGATGTTCAGATGGCCCGGCTGCACGCTGGTGTCGCCGTCGCCATCCGTGACGCTGAAATTGATCGTCGCGGACGCGTTATTCTCGGTGTTTGTCCCGTCGTTAACCTGAAGGACGTTCTCGAGAAGGTGGACCGAATAGGATCCGTCGGCCGCAATCGTGACGGTGAACAGGCTCGAGCCTTCACGTCCCGCGTCAGGCGAATCCGTGACCTCGGCGGTGAGCACCCCGGCGACGACGTGATAGGTCACCGTCTCCTGGCCGATCGTCGCGACCTTGCCGTCCATGTCGGAGGAGAAGCCAAACGATCCCGGCGCGTCGCCGCCAAAGTTGGCGGTGAGCGTGCCGGATACCGTGGTCCCGGCAGCGTCGGGATTGGGTGACGGATTATCGTCGCCCGGACTTGGGACCGGCAGATCGTGATTGCCGCCCGGAAGGTTGTCGTCGTCGACAACCGCATTGGCGTCGATTGCGACCGGAACCGAATCCGCCGGCACGCTGATGGTGAGCGTTGCGGTGCTGGTGTCGCCGTCACCGTCGGTGATCTGATAGGTGAAGACGTCGTTTCCGCCCGGCGTGCCGTTCGTCGCGGTCAGCGTATAGGTATAGCTTCCGTCCGCGTGGATCACGAGGTCGCCGAACGTGCCGTGGACGAGCGTTCCGCCGCCGGTTACCGCGTCAAAGGTCCCGGCCCCCGAGCCGGCATGGATGCCGGTGACGCCGTCTCCGTTGTTGACGAGATTGTCGGCGCCGGGCGTGTCCGCCCCCGCCGCGCCGCTGGTCGTGCCGTCGCCCGTCAGGACGTTACCGTCGGTGGTGTCGGCGCCCTTGACGATGGCGTCCGTGTCGGGACGCGCGATCGGCGTATCGTCGATGATGTCGATCGTCAGAGTCGCGGTCGCGGTGTCGCCGTCGGCGTCAGTGATCACGACGGTGAAGTGATCGGCGGTGTTGTCACCGCTGGTGTTGTCGCTCAGCGCATAGGTGTAACCGATAGTGCCGCCAGCGATGTTGACGCTGGTGATCGTCATGATTCCGAACTGGCCCTGGATCGTCGTTCCGACGCTGGCGCCGGTGATCGTGACTCCATCGACGGTGATCGTGTTCGCGCCGTCGCCAGCTGTGAACACGATCTGGCCGAACGTGTTCTCGCTGTCGTTGCTGTTGTTATCGCCGATTCCGTCCGCGATCTCGCCGGTGCCGGGCGTTTCGTTCGCGGAGTCGCCGTCGCGCGGCGCCGGAAGGCCGGCTTCATTGACCTGGTCGAGCGCATCGATCGCCCCGGGGGCGAGGTCATGCGGCTCGATGACGACCGTCGGGTGTTTGTCCTCGAACTGGCCGATGTTCTTGAACTCAGGCGGCGTATAGTGGAGCTCGGTCGGCGGAATGAGATCGCCGAGCGGAACGCCCGGATCGAGCGGCGGGACCGGATCGGCGAAGTTGCCACCGCTGCTGGTCGGCGGACCGGCCGCAGGCTGCGGCTCGTTATCGACGAGCAGCGCCGCAAGGTTGGTCGGCGGAACCTGGACGTCGCCGATGACGAGCTGCGGAACGAACACCGCCCCGCCCGGGATGACCATCTGCGTGCCGTCGGGCATGTTGATGACGAGGTCGCGCCCGTTCACGTGAATGTCGGAAAGCTCGACGCCTTGCGGAAGATTGACGATGCCCTGGCCGGCCGCGGCCGCGGCGACCTGGCCGATGTCGATCGTCAGCGTGGTCGAGGAATTGGCGCCGCTCGCGTCCGCGAGCGTGTAATTGAAGACGTCCTTGACGCCGTCGGGAGTACCCGGATTGCGGACGTAACTGAAGTTGCCCTGCATATCCATGGAGAGCAGGCCGTACTGGCCCGAAGCCTGGTACGCGCCATTGGTGGCGACGGTCTGGCCGCCGGCGCCCTGCACCGCGGTGATCGTGGCTCCCGCGCCGACATGGTCCTCGCCCGAGGCGCCCGAGGTTGTTCCGGCACCAGTGATGGCGTTGCCCGTTGCGGGACCGAAACTGCCGGCGGGCAGCCTGTCTTCATCCGGCCGTGCAACCGGCTGAGAATGCTCGGTCGAACCAGTCTGCGAAGCGTCGTCGTAGCGCATATGTCACCCCCGTGTGACCACGCGGCGAACCGCGAGATCGTATGAATTCACCTAGGCGAGTGTCAGGGAGACCGGTTAGACCGTTGAACGGAAACGGTTAACGGAAGAGCCCCGACACCCCCGTCAATCATCGGACAAGAACACTAGTCAGCATCCTTTGCAAGCTGGCGACACCGAATCGACAGTCGTTGCCCGATTCATTTCATGGTTCGAGGAAGATAAAACCAGTTAACGAAAGTGCTAATTAAAGAGAATAGCTCTGCACTCTTTTACCAAGCTGTTGGATCGTTACAACTAAAACTCTCCAACAACTTCGTTGATTCTTGCTTGTCTAAATAAACAATCCTGACTCCGTTAGCCAACGTCAAGGCAGGTTTTTGTTTGCGTTAACCATTTATCTTATGTTTAACACTGTCGGTTCGCCAACGCTCATTAAGCTGTTGCCGACTCGAGCAACGACCTCGGCGCTCCAAAAAATTGCGCCCGGTGCTGTGCCACAATGGGAATCTGATGCTTGATTGAGATCAAGGAACCGTCCGACTCGGCGGACGAGCTCCGAGTCGCTACGAGTGGTAGCGTTCGATGGAGGCGGACGAGCCTTGCCGCCCCTCATGGCCAAGGGTGCCGCGATCGATCAGAATGACAGCCAGCGCTCCGAATGCGATTGCGAGTCCGTAAGGAACCCTGGTTCCCCGGATTTTGCCGTCGCGTCCCCGCCGCAGCGGCCGGCTGAGCAGGTAGGCGATTGCGACTACTCCACCGGCTAGCAGGACGAAGACTGTGAACCAAAGGGCGGAGCGAAGGTCGAGCCACAAAACCGTCGCTGCAAAAAGCTTCACGTCCCCTCCGCCAAGCCAGCCAGCCGTGAATGCCGCCGTGCCGAGAGCCAGGATTCCAACAAACACCGCACCGTTCTGCCACAGCGACCATGAAGGACCTTCGATAACCGCGGCGCAGATCGCTCCGGCGATGACGACCAGGGCGGTGAGGTTCGAGATCCGGTAGCGCGATGCATCCTCGATTGCGGCGGCGGCCATCGCGCAGCCGAGCAGGATGACGAGCCACGATGGAGCAGACGCTATGAGGTTCAATTCGGACTCACCGCTTTGAGGTTGTTCGAAGCTCGGTCGTACCAGCTTGGATTGGCGTCCAGCGCCTGGGTGAAGGCTGCAATGGCGCGTTGCTTTTCGCCCAGCAGCGATGCCGCCACGCCCGCATCGTTCAGTCGCGCCGCCCAGTCCCTGGCGCTCTCGCCCGCTTCTCGCTTCGGCAGGTCGGCCGCCAGCGCCGCCTTTGCGAGTTCGAGATTGTTTGCGATCCGGTCCGAAGCGCCGCCGATGCTCGCCGCTTGTTCGAAGAAGGGAATTGCGCCTGCCCAGTCCCCGCGAAGCAGCTTGGACCAGCCTTCATTGTTGATGATGCGAGCTTCGTTGGGCGCCAGCTGGTGAGCGCGCGAATAAGCTTCGTCCGCCCCGCTCCAATCCTGGTTGAAATCGGCAAGCACGCCGCGCGCGTTCCACGCCCGCCAGGAAGCGTTCGGCGATGCGGTGGCGCAATCGACCAGCGGCTTCGCTTCCGTGGGCTTGCCGATTTCGAGCGCTGCAATTGCTCCATTCACGCAGTCGCCGGGTTGCTTCTCTGAAGATGCGGTGAGCCGCTGGTAGCCGGCAAGCGCTTCGGCATATTTGTGCGACGCGAAGGCGAGTTTCGCGACCATGCGATCGACGGGCACTCCGCTCGCTCCCGCGGACACTGCGCGTCCGATCAACAGCTTCGCTTCTTCAAGCCTTCCCGCGTCGATCGCCTGTGAAGCATCGCTCAAGAGGGACGCATTGGGACGCGCGGGAACCGGCGCTGCGGCGAGACTCGACGCGGCGAGCAGGCCAAGGATCATGATTTCTGTGGGCCGGTGATCCTGTCGACCGAATCACGTCCGAGCACGAGGACGAGCACGTCGCGCTCAACCATGCGCGCGGCCACCCCGAACTGCGCGGCGAGACTCTTGCCCAGCTTCGCGCGGTTGCGCGAGTAAAGGACGACACTCGTCTGACGCGTCGTCGTGGCGTCGCCGACGTCGATCCGCCGCCATCCGCGGTTCAGGAGAACCGTCCGAGCGGACCCGGCGATTCCCTGCTTTCGGGCGGCATTGAGAACTTGGACGTTGGGTCTGCCGTCGGGCGATGAGCGAAGGGCGACCCAGCGAGGACCGCTCGTTGACGCGATCCGCGTTTCGCCGGGCTTTTGCCACAGTGACTTGCCCGTCGTGACCAGAGCCACTTCGCCCCGAGACAGCCGCTCGAGACGAGGGCCGGATGTCTCCGCCACGGCGACCGGCGGTTCGATTCTCAGCGGAATCTTCGGCGGCACCGGCCGGGCGGGAGGAAGCGCCACGGTAACGCTCGATAGCATCGGCCGCGGCTCCTCGATTGGCGGCATTGGCGGCGGGCTTACCCGCGCTTCCACATGATCGACCGGCCGGGCAGGCGGGAGCTCGACTGTAATGCTGCCGGTAGAGGCATGCATCGGCATCGGAACTTCCTGCGCCATTTGTTGCGGAGCATCGGCGGCGGCCTTGGTCACCGTCGGAACTTGCTGTGGGGCGGGAGCGGGCTGCGGCGCGACCGCGGCGACTTGCGCCGGGCGACTGACCGACTGCGCGGCCGACGGTTGCGCCGGCCGACTGGGTGTCTGTGTTGCCGGCGTTTGCGCAAGGACGGCTGGGTGCGTTGCCGGCGCCGCTGCGGATTGCGCAACCGGGCTCGTGGTAGCGGGCGGTGCTACTGGCGCGGCTTGGACAGAGGCGTTCGCAACCGCCGTTGCCGGTTTCGCGACTTGCCACGCGCCATTCGCCTCGGCGCGTGCAGCCGCGGCGTTCAAAACTTTGCCCTGGCGATCGAAAATGTCGGCGAGGGAGAGAAGCAGGCGACGGTCGTGGGGGGCGAGCGCGAGCGCCGCCTCGTAATTGGATTGGGCGATGTCGAAACGGCCCATGGCGGCATAGCAATCGCCGATTCCGGCGAGCGGCGCGGCATCGGTCGGATATGCGCGTTGCGCCTTGCGGAATCCCTCGAGCGCCAGGCCGATATTGCCGATCATGAATTGGCCTCGGGCAAGCGCCGTCAGGTCTCCGCCACGTGACAGTGGCGCGGACGGATCCGGGATCGCGCGAACCTTCACTTCCCTGGTGGCGGTGGCGCAGCCCGCGAGGCCGAGGCACGACACCAAAAGCGCTGCTTTAACCCCCCCGTTCATGGATTATCCCCCTCCGTGGAGTGCCGGAACCAGTGCGCGAACGACGCGGATCGCCGCGGGAAGCATCAGCACGCCGATCATCGTCGGCAGCATGCAGGTCACAAGCGGGATCGAGATCAACACCGGCAGTCGATGCGCTTTCTCCTCCGCCCTGAGGCGGCGCTTCTCGCGCATTTCGGACGAATAGGTCCGGAGCGTCTGCGCAATCGATGAGCCGAGCTTGGTCGACTGGATGAGCAAAGTCGCGAAAGCGCGAATGTCATCGGCGCCGGCGCGGTCCGCCATTCGGCGAAGCGCATCCTCATGGCTGCGTCCGGCGCGAAGCTCCAGGACGACGGCGCCGAACTGCTCGGCGAGCAGCGGATGCGAGGTCATCATCTCCATGCCGACGCGGCTGAAAGCGGCCTCAAGCCCGAGCCCCGCCTCGACGCATACGAGCATCAGGTCCAGCGCGTCCGGGAAGGCGTTGATCAATGCCTGCTGCCGCCGGTCGGCCTTCGCCCGAATGAACAGCGCCGGGAAATAGAGTCCCGCCGCGGCCGCAATGATGAGCGTGAAATAGAGTTTGACTATTCCGGGACTTGAACCGGTGAGCCAGAAAAACAGGAAAACCATGATCGGAAGCCCGATCACCATGACGAGCCTGACCAGCGTATAAACGCGAGGCGCGTGGGGCGCCGTCCATCCAGCGGCGACCAGCCTCTGTCGAAGCGCGGCATCCTTCGTGTCGACCAGACTGAGTCCTCGATTTTCGATCGAGTTCACCAACTTGAGCCATGCGCTTTCGATCTGCTCGGCTCGAAGCGATCCAACTGAAATCGTCGGCGCAGTAGCTGCCGGTTCGAGCAGGCGACTTCGCGCGAGCTGTCGGCTGGAAACTGCCTGGACGAGCAAATAGACGCCGCCCGCCACCAAAGCGAACAGCAGCATCATCATGACCAGCCTGAGACCATCGTTTTCTGCAAGCAGTTGAATCATCGCTCAGACCTTCAAATCGATCATCTTACGGATCATGACAAACCCGATGATGTAAAGCACGATGAGCATCGTGAACCCCGGAACGAACCAGGGATCGTTCGCGACGTCGAGGAAGAAGCGGGGGTTCAGCAAGAACAGGACGACGAAGCTGAAAATGGGCAGGACCGTCAGCATGAACGCTGTCATTCGTCCCTCGCTGGAGAGAGCCCGAACCTTCATCAGCATCGCGTGGCGTTCCCGAATGACCCGCGAAAGGTTTTCCAGAATCTCGGCGAGGTTACCCCCGGTCTCATTCTGGATCGATAGCGAGACGACGAACATCCGCATGTCGTCGAGGTCCCAGCGCTCGGCCATGTTCTGAAGCGCATCGCGAAGTTCGGCGCCGTAGGTCACTTCGTCGACCGCGAGTCCGAACTGGGATCCGATCGGGTCGGGCATTTCGACCGTCAGAAGCTCGAGCGCCGCCGCGATCGGGTGTCCGGCGCGAAGCCCGCGAACGAACACATCGAGCGCGACTGGGAACTGCTCCTCCATCCGCTTTCGGACGCGCGTGGCCTTGAAGTTGATCAGCATCACCGGGATCACGGCGCCCAGCAGGAACGCAAAAGCGGCGCAGACGACGATCCGCCCAACGTTCACCCCCATGCCCCATGCGCCCGCCATGAGCAGGATGACGCCCATGAAGATCGCGAGCGGCGCGAGCGCGACGAACAGCATCAGCCGTCCGGTCGGGATGGTCAGCTGTGCGCGCATCAGCATGCGCTCGAACCTCAGCGCCAGCTGGTGGAGTGCCGGCGGCAAATTCTTCGGTATTGAAGAGGTGGCGCGCCGGAGGATGTTCATCGCCTGGGCATGAGTCTTGCCGCGACCGATCAGGGTAAGCCGAAGGTTGATCGCCTGCCCCTCCGCCCGGGCGCTCGCATAGGCGCGCAGCAGCGCCTCGGCGGCGAGCGCAACCGCGCCGAAAATGCAGACCAGGACGAGCGCGCGGATCCAGAGCGGGTTCATACTTCGAACTTCGCGTCGGGACGAAACAGGTCGGCCGACAGAGAGAGCCCGTGCGCAATCACCTGCTCGAGGAACCGTGGCCGGATTCCGGTAGCCTCGAAGCGGCCCTGGACGATACCGTCGCTTCCGACGCCGCTCTGCCGGAACCGGAAAATTTCCTGCATCGTGACGACGTCGCCTTCCATTCCTGTGATTTCGGAAATGCTGACGAGCTTGCGCCGACCGTCGGAAAGGCGCGCGACCTGGACCACCACGTTGAGCGCGGACGCGATCTGCGCTCGCGACGATTTGGCGGGGATGTCGATGCCGCTCATGCCGATCATCTGCTCGACACGCGACAAGGCGTCGCGCGGCGTATTGGCGTGGACCGTGGTCATCGATCCTTCGTGGCCGGTGTTCATGGCCTGAAGCATGTCGAAGGCTTCGCCCGCGCGGACCTCGCCGACGATGATCCGGTCCGGGCGCATACGAAGCGCATTCTTGACGAGATCGCGCTGCGTGATTTCGCCCTTGCCTTCAATGTTGCGCGGGCGGGTTTCGAGCCTGGCGACATGCTCCTGCTGGAGCTGAAGCTCGGCCGAATCCTCGATCGTCACGATCCGTTCGCGGCCGTCGATATAGGCCGACATGGCGTTGAGCAGGGTCGTCTTGCCGGAGCCCGTGCCTCCGGAAATCAGCACGTTGCGGCGGGATCCGACGACGGCCTTCAGAACCTCGGCCATCTGCAGCGGAACGCTTCCAATTTCGACCAGCCTATCCATGCTAATCGGCACTCGAGCGAACTTACGGATCGACAGCAGCGAGCCGTCGAGCGCGAGCGGCGGGACGACCGCGTTGACGCGGCTTCCATCGGCAAGCCGGGCATCGACCAGCGGCGAGGATTCGTCGATCCTTCGGCCGACCGCCGACACGATCTTCTGGATGATCCTCAGAAGGTGCTTTTCATCCTTGAAGCGGGCCGCGCTCGGTTCGAGCACGCCGTAACGCTCGACGAAAACCCGGTCGTGACCGTTGACCAGGATGTCGGTGATCGTCGGGTCCTTGAGCAATGGCTCGAGCGGCCCGAGGCCGAGGAGCTCGTCGAGCACGTCGCCGACGAGCTGCTTGCGCTCCGCCTGGTTCAGCGCCTGATTCTGCTTCGCCAGCTCTTCCGCGACGATGTCGCCGACCTCGGCCTCAATCTGCTGGCGCGACATCTTTTCGAGCGCCTGCAGGTTGATGAGGTCGATCAGCCGCTGGTGAAGCTCGACCTTGAGTTCGGTATGGGTGTCGCGCTTGGCGAAAGCGCCCGCGTCACCGACGGTGACGAGGCGGTGCTCTTCGAGAGCGCGCTGGCGCTGCTCGTCGTCCTCGACCCCCGCGAGCTTGCCGGGTTTCTTGATCTGCCACATAAATCAGCGCTCCAGCCCAAGCGCTGCGGCGACCCCGGAGTCGAGGACGTCGAGGTCCCTGCCGAGCGCGGTCTTGCGCTTGATTTCGTTGATCGGGACGCCGCGATCGATCGCCGCGCGCATCACCTGGAAGTCGTTCGCGATGGTGTAGTCGACATTATGCCCGAGAGCCTTGGCGGCATCGGCGACGCTAACGGTGCGGGCGAGCGCCTTGTCGTACCGGTTGACGATGACTCGAACATCCAGACCATTGAGATCCTGAGATTCGAGAAGGTTCAGCTGGCGCCGTGCGCGGTTGAGTCCGGCAACCGTGAGTTCGCTGACCAGCAGGATCAAATCCGATCGCGCGACCAGCGACAGCGACCAGTTGGTCCAGTTCGTCGGAAGATCCACGAATACCGTTCCGAATTCGCGCGTCGCCAGGTCGACGATGCGAAGCACATGCTCGTTCGAGATTCCTTCGAGCGGCATCATCTCGGCGGGCGCCGTGATCACTTTCAGCCCGCTCGGATGATCGGTCGTCGTCGCGCGCAGCAAATCCCCGTCGAGCCGGGTGCCGGCGTCGAGCAGATCCGCAAGCGACAGCTTGGGGCGAAGGCCTAGCTGGAATGCGACGTCGCCGAATTGCACGTCGAGGTCGAGCAGGCACACCTCACGTCCGTGCGGGGCCTCCTTCTCCGCAAAGCGGATCGCAAGCTGCGTGAGGAGGGATGTTGCGCCCACTCCGCCGACGCTCTTCATGATGCTGACGAGCTTGGCCGCGGTCGTATTCGCAGCCGTCGAGCGGCTGGTCATCTGCTCCACCAGCGGCGCCAGCGAGGTCTCGACGTCGTCGAAACTCAGCGGGAGTGGCACCACGTCGTGCGCGCCGGCGCGGATAAGCGAACGAACCAGCGCGAGCGGCGGCTCGTAGGAAGCGGCGATGAGCGGAGTCTCTGTCGAGCTCGCCAGCTTCTGGAACCGCTTGATTGAGGCTGCCGCATCGGCGTCGACCTGGATCACTGCCGCGGCGGCTCCGTCGAGTTCCTCGGGATTGATCCAGTCGGTCGTCGGAAGGATGTTGAGGTACACCGGGAAGCCGGCAAGCCGGGCGGCGGCAAGCTCCGCCGCATCGCCGTCGGCGCCGCTCAAATAGAGATGCACCGCTTGTTCGCGCTTGTTGGCCTTCCAGTTGAGGGCCGTTTCATTGGGTGTAATCACGCTCACAATCCGGTCCTCAATTCGACACTGTGCCGCTGAGATCTTCAGCGGTCAGAGCGGCGGAAAAGCTCGGCATGCCGATCGAGCATGCAAAGATTGCACAAGTAATTGGATGGAAGCTCAAATTCTGCAGCTTGACGGTAATCAGGGGTGACACGTCCGACCCGTCGGGATTTCCCGAAAAGCCCAGACCAACGTTCTTGTAGATGACCTGCACGTTCGCATCGGCGATCGGCGGGTAGATATATCGCATCCGCTGAGCGATGTTCTGGAAGGCGGCCGAGTTGTAGCTCGTCGCATCGCAAAAATTGCCAGCGGTCGAATCACACGTGCAATCGCTGTCGTCGCAGGTTGCCTTGTCAAAATTTGCGGTGGGAATCGGGTTACCCTGCGTAATGCCGCCGTCGATCGCGAAGCTGTAGCTCGTGTCCAACCCGGTCAGGACGGGAGTCGTCACTGCTGCATAGCGCACGCCTATCTGGGTGGCTTTCTCGGCCCTGTTGAATTCCCACAGGAACCGACCGCCGTCGATGATTCCGAAGAGCATGATCAGCAGCAGCGGCAAGACGAGCGCGAACTCCGCCGCGGTTGCGGCGCGCTCGCAGCGGTAAAGGCGGAACAAGATCTTCACGCGCCAATCACCGCAGCCTGGCTCTGGGCATTGAGGTCCAGCGTCGGAGCGTAAAGCCCGAACGATTTGAACAAGGAATTATAGGGCACCGTGGCCTTGACGGTCACGACCGGCCCCGTCTCCCCGCTGGGGAAATCCGTGTAAATGCCGGCAGTTGCCCAATCATGGCCGCCGCTGCCGTCGTCACAAGCGATGCTTACAGTTGTCATGCTGTCGTCGGTCCATCCCGGCAAGCGCGCAGTGCCAGTGCCGTCTGGATCGCCGAAACGGGCAACGCGTTGCGTTTGCTGCTCGGCGGCTCCTCCCGCTGCTACATCGCATCCGGCATAATCCGTGAACGGCAGCCGCGCGGCGTAGCGCGCCGCATCCCGAACCGCTTTGTCGACGGCATGCTCGGACATGAAGTAATTGCCGAGATCGAGCGCCCCGAACAGCAGCACCAGGAGAAACGGTGTGACAAGCGCCAGCTCCGCAGCTGCCGATCCGTTGCGATCACGAAGGAGGGAGCGGAACCGGCGGCTCATTCGATCAGATACGGCACGCTCTTCTTCACGAGCTGTACCGCCCCTTCATCGGTAGCGTTTTTGGTCTGACCCACCACTTCGACATAGATGTCGCTGTTCTCTGTTGGTGTTCCCTTCGTGCGGGCGAGGGACGGCTCCGTCAGGAAAATGTCGATCCACTTCGTCACGGTCACGTCGGGCGTCTTGCCCTTCACACCTTCGGCCGTGCAATTGACCACCGCGACCGTCAGCACTCGCCGGTCGACATTGCTTTCGTCCGGGATGACCCCCGGGGGCGTGCACACCGGCTGCGAGTTGGCCTTGTTTCCCCCGACATTTACATTCGTATGCAGCCGAGCGGCTCGGTTGGCGGCCGTCTCCATCTCCCAAGAATAGACTTTATAGCGCGAAGGAGTTGTCGTTCCGAAGTTGCTGGTCATGAAAGCGTCGACCTGCGCCTTGGTGGTCAGGCCTGGATAATCGACAGGGTGCGACAAGAAATAGGCGTAGCGATCCCAGTGTCCGTCGCCGATGCGACCATCCGTGCAATCGCCCGTCTCGCTGAAGGAATGGCAGATGTCGTGCGGATAGCCGGTCGGCGACAAAGCCTTGGCTTGCGCCTCCGAGAGCTCGCCCTCGGTAGGCAAGGTGGACCCGGGATACGGATTGGCGGGCAACGTCCAGCCCTTCGGATTCTTGCTGGCATTGTCGGCGAGTGTGCAGGCATTGCCGCTTTGAACAAGGTCTTTGCGTGTGTTGATGGACGGTGGGCAAAGTGTCCCATTCGTACCGCAGGCGTTCGGGTTGTTTATCCCGTTGTCGTAGATGTCGAAACGTGTGTTCAGCGCGTCGCGAACCGAAACCATATTACCCGGGTCGGTCGTCACTCCGTCTGCGTTGATACAATCCCCGGCCTGATCGCTCCGACCCAGGATTTGCCGAAGGACTTTAGCGCCATTTGCGCCGCCGGTATCCAATCCGCCCGCCAGGAAACCGAAGTTTCCGGGACCGTAGCCGCCGCCGCCGTCGTTGGCGACTAGCCGGATGCCCTTCCCGACATAATCGGCGATCGTGAAATCCGGATCGTCGGACTCCTCCGGATTGCACATCATCAGAGGAGGAACTTTGCAGATCGCGGAGTCCAGTCCTGCAAATGCAACTGCGTGCATTTCGCCGGACCTGAATGCGGCGACGATGGGTGTCAGCGCATAAACTGACTCCCGAGGATCGACTTCAACCTCCACGAACTTCGCGTTGGAGTCGTCGTCTGCGGGCTTCGTTTTCCCGATGTCCTGGTAGAATCGCACCTGGCCTGTCGCGTCGCAGTCCGTTTCCAGTGGGATCGTGACCTGGAGCCCGCTCGCATTCCCGTCGTTCGCCATATAGGTCTGATTGACGAGCATGTTCCGTGCAGCATTCGCAGCCCTTGCGCATGCACCGGCATTTCCGTCGAGCTGGGCGGCAGCGGCCAGCGCGGCCTGGTCGGCAGCTGTTTGCAGCTCCGTGTCCATGCTCGCCATGCGCGAATAATCGAACGCAATTCCGCCAGCCGCGATCAGTGCCGTCAGAGAAAGCGCGACCGTCGGAGCAACCGCTCCGTCAGCATTCCTCCACAGTGATCGGCCCGAGCGCTTCATCGCCGTCCATCATCCTTATTGTGGTCCGCCGCTAGCGCCGCCTGTCGATACCGCTTCAACCGACTTCACGCTGCCGGAGCGATACCGCTTCACAGCGGCCGCGCCGAGCTGTCCATTGTCTCCCGGCTTCGCCCCATTCGGCGGATAGACCGGGTTCGGATTCACGGTCTGGATGGCCTTATCGTAAGCAACCGCCTCGCCGAGGACCGCGCTCTCGTCTCCGATATGCGTTTGCGCCGTGTTGCAGCCCCCGAGGACAACGCCCGAAGCGATCAAGATAACAAAGCGCCTAGAGGACATGGCCATAGTCCTTTTCAAATCCGGAGGGGCCCTTGGCTTGCGCCATTCCACCGGTCGTAGGCGGGGGTGGGGGCGGCGGAGGCGGCGGCGACGTGGTGACGAACGGCCTGGCGGCAGGCGGCACGCCGGTGTCGGTCCGTCCGAGGATCAATAGGTCGGCTTCGTTCGGAGGCCCGGAAAGATCCGTCGGCGCCCTCAGCGTTCCCTCCGGTACCGGTCGGACGAGGTGCGGAGTGACGATGATCACCAGCTCGGTCTCGTCATGCTGGAAGCTGGTCGAGCGGAACAGGGAGCCGATGATCGGGATCGAGCCCAGCAGCGGTACCTGGCGCACGGTGTCCTGGAAGTCCTTGCGGATGAGCCCCGCCATCGCGAAGCTCTCACCGTCCCGGATCTCGAGGGTCGTCTTCGCGCGCCGGGTCTGAAGGCCCGGGATGGTCAAATTGTTGATCACCACCGAGGCGCTCGGATCGATTGAGCTCACCTCTGGCGCGACGACCATGTTGATGACGCCGTCGGCGAGCACCGTCGGAGTGAAAGCGAGGCTGACACCGAACTGCTTGAATTGAACCGAGATGGCAGAGTTGCCGCCATTGCTTCCGCTGCTCTGCGAGACGGGAATTGGAAATTCGCCGCCGGCGAGAAAGCTGGCCGTCTCTCCGGAAAGCGCGACCAGAGTCGGCTCGGCAAGCGTCGTGATCGCGCCCTTCGATTCGAGCGCATCCAGAGTCACGTCGAAGTTCGAACCGAATGCCCGGAACGTCCGCGAGATGATCCCGAAACTATTGACGATCGATCCGAGGTGCAGCGTCGCATCCCCCGGCTCGGTCGTCGTAGTAATAGCGCCGGTGACCGGATCGGTCGTCGTCGTCGTCGTCGTCTTGCCGGAAGAGAGACTGGCTCCGTTGCCAATGACAGCATTGGTCTTGCCGCCCAGGATTCCCCAGCTGAGGCCAAGGTTTTGCAGCGCGGAACGGTTCACTTCGGCGAAACGGACGTCGAGCATCACCTGTTGTGCCGAGCCGAGCGAAAGGAGGTTCACAACCTTGCCCGGAGAATAGGTGTCGGCGATCTGCATGGCGCGGTCCGCGTCGACCGCGTTGCGGACCATGCCTTCGAGGATGACCGAATCGTTCGACATTCGGGCCGAGATTTCATCGCCCGGAAGCAGTTCCGAAAGCTGGCGCTTGAGGCTGACGACATCCGGGCCGACGACCACGTCGACGACCGCGATCAGATTGTCGCGGTTGTACAGCGTCAGGCTGGTCGTGCCGGTCTTCTTGCCGAGCACATAAACCGAGGTATCGCTGATCGGAACGATGTCCGCGATGTCCGGATTTCCGATCAACGCCCTCGTATAAGGCCGATCGGACTTCAGCACCTGGCTCTTGTTCACCGGGACGTCGAGCTCGCCCGCGCCGACACCGGTAGCAACGCTGACCTGCGCCAGAGCGGGCTGCGCGGCGAGCAGCGCCCCGCCTGCCGCCGCGCAAAGCGTAATCCGCTTTATGATCTTAGCGCCCATAATCCCCCACCTTCACCTGGTCGCTCTTGGTTCCGCGATACACTTCGATATGCTTGCTGTTGTCGGCCGGAGCGGCCGGCTTGGCCTTGACGCCCGTCCAGCGGCGCGTCGAACGCGGAGTGGTCGCAGATGCGATCTTCGCCGCGCTGCGGGCCATCGAGTTGCCGATCGCGGCTCCGACACCGGTGCCGTAGCTGCCGACGACCGCAGGCGCGGGATAACGCGCTCCGCCATACATGTTGTAGCGCAGATCGTTCATGCTGACCGTCTCGACGACCGGATTGGTCTGCTCGCCGGCCTTGCGCAGCACCAGGCTGAGGCTGCCGGCGGCTTCGCCGAGCGCGAGCTTCTGGGCGTCGATCGGGTTGACTTCGAGCGTCGCGGTCTTCGCCGAGATTGGCTTGCCGTTCGCGTCGGTTGCCCGTTGACCCATGGCGATCACGCGCGTGTTCTGCAGGAGGACGTCGGTGACCTCGCTGCCGCCGTCGCCGATGCTGCGCGTGATCAACACGTCGACATGATCGTTCGGCTGGACAAAACCGGCCACGCCCGAGACGTCGTTGATTCGAACCGTCGCTGCGCGCATGCCGTCGGGGAGCAGCGCCGAAATCGACGCGCCCTGCCCTTCGGCGGAAATCTTGTCTTTCAGGATCGGTTCGTTGATCGCGATCGGAAGCAGCGCGACGCGGCGCTTGCCATCAGGCATCAGCTGCTGGGCGGTCGTGAAGGCCCCCGGCGGAATGCTGGTGTTGGGATAGTCGACGAACCGGACCTTGTCCGGAGTAATGTCGGTGCCATAGCCGAGCGCGGCGGTAGCGACGGCGATCTTAGTCGTGCCGCCGGCATAAGCCTGCTTCTGCGCCCGGTTGAGATAAGAGTTCGCGATGAACACCGCGATGAGACCAAGAACGAGTGCGCCCGCGAGCGCCAGCATTGTTTGACGTGACATCATGGTCCGTCCCCCCGGACGCGAATACTAGCTCAAGTTCGACTCTCGCGTAAGCCGATGATTAACAAGGCGGCCGTTGGGCCCCCGAAACAAGAAGGGCCGCCCCGAAAGGCGGCCCTCCGCAACATTACGAGCAAAGAGCCGAAGTCGGGCTCGAAATGCAGCTCGCGGCCGAATTCATCGCGTGACGAATGGTCGTGCCGAGATAGATGGCGGCCAGCGCAATGCCGGTGCCGATGATCGCCAGGATCAGCGCATATTCAGCAGCCGACGCACCCGACTCGTCCTTGAGCATACGAACGAAGTTTTTCATTTTTCCATTCCTTCCACTCATACACCCGCACCCCCCCGTGGGTACGGTTTCCGTGCTGCGCGTGGTTCGGAGGAAGGTAGGCTGAACTTCAGATCGCCACCGCCGAATGGAACCGAGTAAAACCGGCAATGGCCGTCGCCCCCCGAGCGCTCAGCTGCTTCCCGGCTCGCCCTTAGTTAAGACATTGTCAACCAGTCTTTTTTAATTGCGATTAACAACTCGCGACGAAACCCGGTTCGTTAAATGATTGATTTCGTTGCCTATTAACCTTCGATAAGGGTGTCGGCGCGGCCTGCATTCGAGGCGCGAATCGTCCCATTTCCGGACGATCTGTCGCCGCCCGGACACAAGAATCCACAGCTGAAGCAGCGGATTTCGTTACGATTTTGGCACGAAACGAATCGGCGCGGGCGCCGTCGTGCGCGTTGGGCAGCGCCTTGAAATCAGGCCGGGATGCGATGCCGGAAGGTGACGTTCACCCGGGTGGAAAGCAGCAGGTAGGGGAGCCACAGACCGATGCTAATCAGGACCTTCTTCACATTGCCGATCAAAAGGGTGTGGACCGCATCCGCCACCGGCGCCGGGATGTGGGTCGCACTGACCATCTGCGCCGTCGCGAGCTGCATGGTCAGGTCGGCGAGCCAGATCACGAGCAACAGCCTCGGGAAGAGCGGCATCCGCCGTAGCGCCGCGACGAACGCGATCATGTAAAGGCTTCCGAACAGCACGACGTCGAGGGTCATCGCGAAGTGAAGTACCGACAGCCAGTGCGGAGCCGCCTGGGGAAGCGGATCCATCGCCGCAAAATATTCAGCCGCGCGGACCGGGACGTTCAGCATCATGCCCACGAGCAGTGAGACCATGATCCCGGTGGTGCCGTAGAGCGGATGCGCCTGCGCCTGCTGGCGGCTGATGGGAATCCACCGGCCAACCCGGGCAAGCCTGATCGAAGGCTGCGGATGAAGATCGCCATCCGAGAACCACCGCAAGGCGAGCAAGGTCGAAGCGAACGGCGCCACCACGAGCAGCATGTAAGACGCGAATGTCGAAACCGGCGCCATCGGAAGTTTGTGAGGCGTCAGCGCGATGCGCGCGATCGAGGCCGTGCCGGCGATAATGAGCCACCAGAAAAGGATTCGGTCGAGCTTGTTGTCGAGCGTGATGAGCAAAGACGCCGACCGCGCCCGCATTTTCTGGCGGATTTCGTCAAACATCGGAGCAGCGCATTCCTTCTTCAGACTGACGCCCTACCCCGCGGTCACTTGCGATATCGTAAACAGCCGACAATCCTAGAACCTATACGCTGCTTAGTGGGTTCCTTACGCCCTTTGCGTTCATGATTTTCGGTGACACAATCTCGTTCAGGGAAGGGATCAATGGCGGTCACTGAGACACAGGCGGGATCTACCGCGCCGCCGGGGCGCTGGCTCTGGGCGGCAGTGACCGGCTTCGCCATCCTGTTCGTGATCCTCGCGGTGTGGTCCGCAATAGCGAACTTGATAAGCCCTTCGGGCGTGGATTTCCTGAGCTTTTGGGCTGCGGGACGGCTGGTCCTGAGCGGTCATCCGGAGCTGGCGTACAACATCGCTTCGCATGGAGCGGTGGAAGATACGATCGCTCACATCGGTGGCCTGATGCCGTTCCCTTATCCCCCGCCGTTCCTCGCAATTGTCACGCCATTTGCGGCGCCTCCCTTTGGAATCGCGTTCATCCTGTGGGTGGCGATCACCGCTACCTTTTTCGCGTTAGCAACGAGGCGGGCCGCGCCCCTCTCTTTCGCTTTCGGCAATACTCCCGCCGCGATCGACTTCATGATTGGACAGAACGGGTTCCTGATCTGCGGAATCTTCATCCTTGGCCTGTCGCTCATCTCGAATATGCCATTCGTCGCCGGCGCCGTCCTTGGGTTGATGATCCTGAAGCCGCAACTCGCTCTGCTGTTGCCAGTCGCGATGCTGGCGGGACGGGAGTGGCGCGTTATCGCGGGCGCGATAGCGTCGGTAAGCGCGGTCCTGGTGCTGGGTTTGATCCTGTTCGGCTTCAAGTCCTATCAGGGATTCTGGGACATCCTGCCGTTCTATGTGGACTTGCTTCGGCATCACAAGCTGCCCTGGAACGAACTCGCCAGCCCGTTCGCACTCGCCCGTTTTGCAGGCATTCCCCAGACGCCCGCTCTCATAATCCACACCGTCATCGCCCTTGTCGCGACCGCGCTTACCGCACGCGCATGGTGGTTGAAGCTCGACGAGCGGGTGCCCATCCTCGCGACGGCGACGATGCTCATCCCACCCTATTTCTTCACTTACGACGCGCTTCTCATCGTAGTGCCGATGGGGTGGCTGTACCGGCACAAGCAGCACCCCTACGTGCTCGGGGCCTCGTGGGTCTGCTGCTTCGTTCCCATCATCACTTATTTTAGCCCTTGGCTGGGCCCGAACTTCATTTCACTTGCGGCGATCGGGTGCCTTTGGGCCCTTCATAACAAAACCGACTCTCAGACGGCGCTGCGAGCCAGCACAGTCGCCGCCTGAACATGACAACAGGAAGCAGCGGCATAGAGTCGAGCGTCGGCGGCCTCGTCGGGCCTCGCTACAAAATGCACATTCGCTATTCGTTGCCGCTCTTGGCTTTCGCACTGATCGCGAATGCTGTCCCGTTCTTCGCGTATCGGCCCGGAGATGCCGATTTTTATCTAATTCCCTGGTATCAGCACATTCTTGCTGTCGGCCGTATTCAGGTGTTTGCCGAGCCCTTCAGTAATTACGCGCCTCCGTACCTCTATCTTCTGAGCGGGGCGTCGATCCTCAATCGCTGGGTTGAACCGCTAATCGCCATAAAGCTTCTGGCTTGCATCGGCGCGATCTGGATGGCGTACGCGGTCGCTCGACTGCTTCAATCGCTCGGCTGCAGGTTCGCCGTCGAAGGCGCCATCGCCTCGCTTTTGTTGCCCACAGTTATTCTGAACGTCTCGCTGTTGGGACAGGCGGATACGTTCTGGGTAGCTCCATGCGTCCTGGGACTGGTTGCGGCGATCGAGCGTCGGCTGGGTGCAGTTGCCTTCTGGAGCGGCGTCGCCCTCGCGTTCAAGTTGCAGGCGGCCTTCTTTGCGCCGTTTGTGCTGCTGCTGTTCTTGACCCGCAAGGCACCTTGGTGGTGCTGGCTAATACCGGCCATTGTTTATTTCGCGGCCATGATCCCCGCCTGGTTGGTCGGGTGGCCGGCATCGAACCTCCTGACCGTTTATGTTCGCCAGGCAACGTGGCAACCCGAGCGAATATTCGTCAGCAACGCCGCGAGCTGGTGGACTATCTACGGCGCATTCTTTCCCAGGCTTGCAGTCAAAACATTCTGGATCGGCTATGTGACGGCGGCTGCCGCGGTTGTCGAATATATCCGGAGATTGCATAAGTCTGATCTGTCACCGCGCGCGCTTGCCGCTGCGGCCGCGCTCAGCGCCGCGGGACTGCCGTTCTTGCTTCCTGGCATGCATGAGCGGTTCACGATCCTGGCAGATGTGCTGACATACTGCCTGGCGTTCAGTGAGCGATCACGGTGCACGATCGCAGCAGCAGCTTTGATGCAGATCGCTTCAGCAGTTACGGGCTACGGGTGGGCATTTCAAAAGGGGCTATTGGAGCTGCCGGCCTGCTTTTTCGCGCTCGGCGCGATTATGCTTCTCATCGAGTTCTTGGCGAATCCAGCAGAGACAGCGGACGAGCGTCCTCACGTGACGCATGATCCTTCAGGCAGAAGCCACGGTGCGGCCAATCCGGAAGCCTGATCGATAGGGTGTCGCCGCACGGTACCGCTCCGCTGCCGCCCAACACATCGCCGCGACCGCGGCGGCGACAATACCGTCGACCCAGTAATGATAGCCGAAATAGGCCGACGCGACGAAGATGATGAGCCAGAAGAGGATCGCCGGCGCCAGCCATGGCGTCTTCCGGGCAGCGAGGACGTAGATTGAAGCCACGCCGAGATGCATCGACGGCATCGCCGAAATGCCGCCGCCCTTCACCGCCATGTGTGAATGGACGGCCGACGCGAGATAATTCTCGGTGAGGCGGATGGGGCTGTCGGCGGGCAGTGTTGAATCCAGCGTTCGACGCAGATCGGCGAACTGGTCAGGGCCGGAACCTGCCAGGTGCGCGAACACCGGGCCGGCAGCGGAAAAAAGATAGGCGAGCGCGACCCCGCCGATCAGCCAGGTGGCCATCATCGCCGAATAGAATTTCACGGTGAATCTCGGCGCGGCGTTCAACGGCACCAGCGCCATCACGAAGATCAAAGTGAGGCCCCAGCCGACGCTGTAGAACCATTCCAGCGGAGCATCGGCGCCGCGGCCCAGCCAGTGATAGGCGATGCGCCACGCATCGTCGCGAAAGATCAGCCTGTCCGCCGCGGCCCAAACCGGGTCCCAGCTATAACCAACGAGGAACGGGATCGCCGTCTTGACGGCGGTAAAGCTCGCCACGAACAAGGGGAAAAGCAGCGTCGGAAGGAGCAGGTAGATCGCCCGTTCCCGCAGCTTCTCGCCAACCCGCTTCAGGGGAGCATCAGCCTTGATCCGCGCAAGTTGGAGCACCCAGAAAAACGCCGACCCAAGCGCGGACACAAAGGTGATCGCGAGCGACGACGAATAATAAGGCGCGGGAAGCTGCTCCCAATTCACGCCGGCAAGCCAGCTCGTGACAATCGCGCACAGCAACATCGCGCCGCACAGGATCGTCGGCATCAGCAGCAGCTTTCGATCATCGCCGTGCAACATGCCGCCTCAATCGACTGCCGCGGCTTCGGTCTGGAAGTCGCTCCGCCCGCCGCGGAGCCTGAAACCGGCAACGGCTCCGGCTGCTTGCCAGACTATCAGCGCGCCAATCATCCCACCCACGCCGTCGGACGCATAATGCCAGCCGAGGTGGATCGAGCTCAGCCAGATCGCCGCCATGTAGGCCCAGCCGGCCCATTGCATCTTCGGGAAATAGGATCGCAGGGTCAGCGCGAGCCAGCAGGCCATCCCGATGTGCATCGAGGGCATTGCCGAGATGCCCCCGCCCAAGGTCGCGAAACGATTCGCGTAAGCCCTCCACAAATGATCGTAGGCGAGCAGCGACCCCTTCGCGCCCTCGCGCTGGAGAGCGTCGAGCAGCCCCGAATGACCGCCGAGCAAAGCGTCGTGGAAGATCGGTCCCGCGGAGGACATCAGGTAGCCGCCGATCGTGCCCACAAGAGGCCACATGAGAAGATAAGCGATCATCGAGCGCGTCTTCGTGGGGGATGGCCGCGATAACAGCACCAGGTTGAATGCGAGCAGCATGACGGGAAGCCACGAGAGATAGAAGCTGTCGATCAGCGGCGTCGCCCGTCCGAGGATGGCATGCGAGATCCGCCACGCATCGGTTCCGAAGACGATTCTCTCGAAACTCGTCAGTCGCGCATCGAGATAAAAGGGGACCACCAGCGGAATTGCGGCCTTCATCGCCGAGAATGCCCCCGCGGCGACGGGCCCGAGAACGGTGGCGATGACGACCGCGATCGCGCGCCGCCCGTCGAAATCGCGCAAGATCCTCTTGGCCGGACTGGCTTCGCCCTGGCGGTAGATCGCCAGCAGGTGCCACAGGAAGAAGATGATCAGCGCGACGCCGAGACCGGTTAGCGCAACGATGTCGTAAAGGCCGATCAGCGGCGCTCGGGCAACACCTTCACGCCACAGCAGAAACCAGCCACCGAATTGCACGGCAGCGACGGCTGCCATTGCAACCAGCCACTCGCGATCCGTGTACTCAGGAGAACGCGGATTTACACCAATCAAGACTTCGCTCCGCTCCCCTGCGTCAACAACAGTTTCCTCAGCTCGTTATGGAAGGCGACCAGCTTTTGACCTTGCAATACGCCGGGGCCGCCGGCGATCGACTTGACTGACAGCGGGTTCACCGGCCGGCCGTTCTTCATTACTTCAAAATGAAGGTGCGGGCCGGTCGAAAGGCCGCTCGATCCGACATAGCCGATCACGTCGCCACGGTGGACCGACTCCCCGGCATAAGCGGCGATCCGGCTCATGTGCCCGTACTTGGTCTCAATCCCGCCCGAATGAAGGATCGCGACGGCTCGTCCATAGCCGCCGGCCCAGCCGGCGCTGACCACGCGGCCATCGGCGGCAGCGACGATCGGCGTTCCGGCGGCGGCGCCAAGGTCGACGCCCGCATGGAATCGCTCGTAGCCGAGGATCGGATGGAACCGCTCGCCGAACCCTGAGGTGAGATGCCCTTGCACCGGCATTCCCATCGCCTGGCTTCCGTCTCCGCCGACTCCGTCGGCATTGACCCAGATGATGTGCTTGCCGTCGGTCCATTTCATCAGCTCGACATCGGCGCGCGCGACCCGGTCCATACCCGCATAAAGCAGCTGGCCGAGGCTCCCGTCGGGCTCGCGCTCGAGCACCAAATCGAACCGGTCGTCGACGCTCAGTCCGTCCTGGAGTTTGATGGCCCGCGAGAGAAGCGCGACATATTCGCGGCCCTGAACCTCGGGTACGCCCGCGGCGGCCAGCGATTGCGACAGATCGTCCCCGACTCGGCCGCTGAAGCGTCGGCTGCCCGGATCGGATTCGCTCGCCGCTTGCTGGATTTGATCAACCGCCTTCGCGACGAAAGCGGAGGACTGTGGTTTGATCGACGGGCGCGCGGCCGTGGCCCGGCCCGATGGAACGACCGAGGGCAGGGCGGCGACAGCGGTGATTGCGAGAACGGCGGCTCCGGCGAGCCCGGCGGCGAGAATCGCCGGACGACGGCTCAGGCGTACGCCTGTCCCCTCGCCTTTCGCGATACTTGCCCTCAACAATGACTGCACGGCCGGATGCCCCCCAAATAGGCGTCGGCTCGGTTCCACCGCCATTCTCTCAAGCAAGCAGGGCATGCGTCAAGTGCCGGGCTGGCTCGCGCCGGGACAGCTCCCGCGCCGGCGCAACTTTGACCCGCGTCATTAAACCAACTTTCGTCGCACTCGACTGGCATTCAACTTTCATTTAAAAGCTGTTCAACGTCCGGCGTGGGGCACGGACTTCGGGGGATAATCCATGATCCGATATTTGCTTGCTGGTGCGGCGCTGGCCGCCATCGTCACGCCCGCTCAGGCGCGTGACCATTCCGCCTATTTCGGGATCGAAGTCGGGCCGATGTTCGTGCGCGACGCCAACGTCAACCTCACGTCCGACGGCGACCGTCTGTTCAGGATCAACTACAAGACCGGCGTCGATGGCGACCTGATCTTCGGTTACGACTTCGGAATCATCCGGGCCGAGCTCGAAACCAGCCACAAATGGGCGAAGCATGACAGCTACGACGTCGACGTCGAGGGCCGTGAGACGTTCTCGGGCCATGGCCACACCAGCGGCTATAGCGAGATGGGCAACGTCATGGCCGATCTCGGCAAGAACAGCACCGTCAATTTCTACATCGGCGGCGGCGCCGGCATCGCCTGGCTCAAGGAAAAGTCGAAGATCGACGACGAGGTCTTCCGGGTCCGCGACCGGGGCCATTTCGCATGGCAGGGCATTGCCGGCATTCGCGCGCCGGTGTTCCGTTATTTCGACGTCGGCCTGAAGTACCGCTACTTCAACGCCGGCCATTTCAGCGACAACGGGCTGCGCACCAATTTTCGGTCGCACAGCATCCTCGCCAGCCTGATCTACAACTTCTCGACCGAGCCGGCTTACGTGCCGCCTCCCCCGCCACCGCCGCCCCCTCCGCCGCCGCCTCCGCCGCCACCCGCGACTCAGACGTGCCCGGACGGAACGGTGATCCTGGCGACGGATACGTGCCCGGCGCCTCCGCCGCCGCCGCCGCCGCCTGAGCCCACTCCGGAGCGCGGCTTCTAAGCCCGTCCCGAATCGGGACAGTGGCAAACCGGGCCGTTGCGCGCGGCTGGGAGTGCATGTCAGGCTTTAGTTGCCGGACTTGCTATCCCCTGCAAGCGGCGCGGTTCCGGGAGACCGCGGTCAAAGATCCTGCGTAAAGAAGGCCCGCGCCTCGGCGAGAGGTGCGGGCCTTCTATTTGTGCGTAAAGCGCGCCGAGCGGGTGGCAAGCCGCCGCCCTTTCCCCTAGAGCCGACTCTTCCCCGGGGAGCCGCAGCAGCGGCTGAGACAGGGCTGACGCCGCCCGACACCCGTCGAACCTGATGCCGCTAATCCGGCCGTAGGGAGAAGGAGAGTCTCAAATGGGCGACGCCCCCGCACGCACCGAACTCAAAGTCACCACCGGGCCAATCCGCGGCTCCCGCAAAATCTACATCGGCGATCGGAGAGTCGCCATGCGCGCCGTCGACCTCGAGCCGTCGTCCGGCGAGCCGCCGGTCATCCTGTATGACACGAGCGGCCCGTATACGGACCCGGCCCAGCGCATCGACATCATGGCCGGCCTTCCCGAGCTTCGCCGCGACTGGATCCGCGGCCGCGGCGACGTCGAGGAAGTCGCCCAGCGCGAAGTCCGCCCCGAGGACAATGGCCAGCTCGGTCCCGACCGCAGCGGCGGCGTTCAAGCTTTCCCGAATGTCCGCCGCAAGGTCCTTCGCGCGCGTGCGGGAAGTAACGTCACGCAAATGTACTACGCGAGGCGCGGCATCATCACGCCCGAGATGGAATATGTCGCCGTCCGCGAGAACATGGGGCGCGAGGAGCTCCTCGTCACCCGCGACGGGCAGGACTTCGGCGCCGCCATCCCCGACTTCGTCACCCCCGAGTTCGTCCGCGACGAGGTCGCTCGCGGCCGCGCCATCATCCCCAACAACATCAACCACCCCGAATCCGAGCCAATGGCGATCGGCCGCAATTTCCTCGTGAAGATCAACGCCAATCTCGGCAACAGCGCCGTCGCCTCCGACGTCGCGTCCGAGGTCGACAAGATGGTGTGGGCGATCCGCTGGGGCGCCGACACGGTCATGGACCTATCGACCGGCCGCAACATCCACGACACGCGCGAATGGATCGTCCGCAACGCGCCCGTGCCGATCGGCACCGTCCCCATCTACCAGGCGCTCGAGAAGGTCGGCGGCATCGCCGAAGACCTGACCTGGGAAATCTACCGCGATACCTTGATCGAGCAGGCCGAGCAGGGCGTCGACTATTTCACCATCCACGCCGGCGTCCGCCTGCCCTACGTCCCGCTGACCGCCAAGCGCGTCACCGGAATCGTCAGCCGCGGCGGCTCGATCATGGCCAAATGGTGCCTCGCCCATCACCGCGAGAGCTTCCTCTACGAGCGGTTCGACGAAATCTGCGAGATCATGAAGGCCTACGACATCGCCTTCTCGCTCGGCGACGGCCTCCGCCCCGGATCGACCGCCGACGCCAATGACGAAGCGCAGTTCGCCGAGCTCTACACGCTTGGCGAGCTGACGAAGAAGGCCTGGGCGCACGACTGCCAGGTCATGATCGAGGGCCCCGGCCACGTGCCGATGCACAAGATCAAGGAGAATATGGACAAGCAGCTCGCCGCCTGCGGCGAGGCGCCATTCTACACATTGGGGCCGCTCGTGACCGACGTCGCGCCCGGCTACGACCATATCACCAGCGCGATCGGCGCGGCGATGATCGGCTGGTTCGGCACGGCGATGCTTTGCTACGTCACGCCCAAGGAGCACCTCGGCCTCCCCGACCGCGACGACGTGAAGGTCGGGGTGGTGACGTACAAGCTAGCCGCCCACGCCGCGGACCTGGCGAAAGGCCACCCCGCCGCCCGCCTGCACGACGATGCGCTGTCTCGGGCGAGGTTCGAGTTCCGCTGGCGAGACCAGTTCAACCTCTCGCTAGACCCCGACACCGCCGAGGCGTTCCACGACCAGACGCTCCCGGCGGAAGGCGCCAAGACCGCCCACTTCTGCTCGATGTGCGGGCCCAAGTTCTGCTCGATGAAGATCACGCAGGAGGTACGCGAATTCGCTCGCCTTCAGGAGGAGAAGAGCGCAGCGGCGGACGCCGAGGCTGGCATGGCGGAGATGAGCAAGCGCTTTCACGATGAGGGCGGGGAGCTTTACATCCCGGCAGCGGAGTAGAGACCTCCCTTGCTCAGGGCGCCTGCTATTGACTAGGTACGCATCGAGAAGGGGAACTCGATGCAGACCGACAATCTTTCGTACGATGGCGTAAAGAAACTCATCGACCCGTATGGCCACAAAGGCCGTTCGGAGTCCGCATCCTTCTTAAATTGGTTCCTCGAAAACGTTTACCGGCTTGGCGACGTCGAAGCCGACGACGCGATATGTGACGAGCACAACGACAAGGGGATCGATGGAATCTATGTCGATAATACCGCGCAAGAGGTTCATTTCTTTCAGAGCAAGATTACCCAGAAGGATGGCCGCACGATCGGAGATGCCGATCTAAAGGCCTTCATCGGCGCCCTCGATCAATTCCGCACCGCTAAGTCCATCGAGAAGCTTCTTGATGGCAATGCAAACGAGGATCTCAAGAAGATCATTCGCAGAGAGCGCCTCGCGCAATTAATTGAAGATGGATACAAAGTTCGTCCAGTCTATGTGGGTAACTTAACCAAGGATACAAATACCGAGGAATATTTAAAGCATCAGCCTGATTTCGAAATTTACGATATACCTAGGATTATACTTGAGCATATCGACTTCGATTCCGACGAGGGCGTCAAGGGCAAATTTGACTTCGATATCAGCTACGCGGGCTGCTTAGAGGTGCAAGGCGAAGGCGACGTAAAGACCTTTCTCTTTCCAGCTAAATCATTGGAGCTCGTTAAGCTCGACGGAATCGTCGACGACAGCTTATTCAAACAAAATGTTCGCCTGACTCTTGGAAACACATCGGTGAATGCCGGTATTGCTGATTCAATTAAGGATCAAGGCGAACACAAAAACTTCCCGCTCTATCACAATGGTATTACGATGTTGTGCGACGATGCACAGATTATCGAGGGAGATCGTCTCCAAGTTAAAGACTACGTTGTCGTAAATGGCGCGCAGAGCATTTCAACTTTTTACAAGAACGCGGCATCCCTGTCGGAAGACTTGCGGGTGTTTGTAAAGGTTGTAGCCCTTCGCGATGAACAGCTTGCTCGCAAAATTACAGTCAATAGTAACAACCAGAATTCGATCAAGGCTCGCGATCTGCGGTCGAATCACGCATTAATGCTTCGACTTAAAGCCGAATTTGAGAAGGAATTTCCCGAATACCACTTTGAAATTAAGCGAGGAGAGGCAGCCGAAGCCGGGAAGCAGGTGATAACGAACGAGCTTGCGGCCCGACTGCTCTTGGCGTTCGATTTGGATGAGCCATACTCAAGCCATCAGATTTATAAGCTGTTTGACGACAAGTATGCGGACATATTCGGAAGGCCGGAGGTCTCCGCTGCGCGGATAGTTTTCCTGCTCAAGGTGTACGAGCAGATCAAGGATCGGATTCATGAAATTGGCCATAATCAGATGGCCGGCTACGCGCTGACGAACTTCTTCGTGCTCAATGTTTTGAGGCACGTAATGGAAAAGTCGGACCGTTCGTATGCCTTGATACGTAATCGAGCGAAAATGCCTGATGCAGCTGAGCGTGAGGCAATCTTGGCGAACGTACCTGACGTGCTCGGCGAATTGCTCGTCGATCTGAAATACGAGATCGGCGAAAAGGGGGATAACCTCGATTATAAGAGCGACCTGAAAAGTCCCGAGGAGGTCCGTAAATTGCGAAACAGCTTGGTGAGTAGCTACGAGAAGGAAATGAAAAAGGGCAAGGCGACGACGTTCGATTGATCGTCCACAAACGCTCGATCGGCCTAGCTACGGTTGGATGAGTGGACAGCACCAATCAAGAACGTCGCTTCCGGGATGATCCCGCCCCCGGTCCTAAATCTGTGGATTCTTTGAACTTCTGCCTTGGAACCTAGTCGAATCTCGTTGATTCTCGGTGCATGAATCCGATCGCCTTTCGCCATCTCCCCGCCGTCGCCGCTGTCGAGCGCCAGCTTGAACTGCAGTCCCGCGATCGCCTCCTCGACGACGAGATCGAGGAGCTGCCGCACCTCATCGACGCCGCCTCGGTCGACCTGTTCGGGATCACGAGCCAGGACACCTTCTACTGGGCGCTGCCTGAAGCGGTGCGCGCTCAATATGGCCGGGCCGAGTGGGAGGCGAACTTCGATATCCTCGGCCACTTCACCCGCGACCCGAACGCGCACTGGCGCGCCTACGCCCTCGACCTTCGCTGCGAGCAGTGCGACACGCTCCACTGCCTCGAAATGTTCGGGCGCCAGCTGGTCTGCGCGCTCCACGGTCTTCACCCGAACGCCGTGCTCGCCTTCGCCGAGCCGGAGACCGCGAAGGCCGCTTAAGGCCTACAGCAGCACGGAGAAGGCGCCGGGCTCGCTTTTCCGTCTTTTCGAATTCACACCCCCCCAATCGGCGGCCCTTCATT